>P_2C_Liq_3_UnCtyDRAFT_100297_pt1 | contig 14874 bp, 6 predicted proteins | sample Pon2CUnioCityCA_3_FD_9720 | JGI IMG/M metagenome (IMG submission 9720)
TGGCGGATTCTTCCATACAGTTATAGAAGATTTTAACGACATTAGTGCAAACAACATTGTTGTTAATGGACTTGTAGATGGTCGTGATATTGCAGCTGATGGCGCAAAGCTAGATACATTAGAAGATGGTTTAGATCTTACATTAACTGGTAAAGTTACTGGTACTGCTTCTTCAAATACTGGTGTAATGACGCTTACTACTGAACTTGCAAATACTGGCGTAACTGCTGGAGTTTATGGTTCATCTACTCAAATTCCAGTTTTCACCGTTGATGAAGATGGTCGTTTAACAACCGCAAATACAACTCCGGTTGCTGGTGTAGATGATTTTACTTACGACGCATCTAATAACCAAATTACTTTAACCACCGGTGACGGATCTTCTTTTAGTATCCAAACTGAAACTGAAGTAACTCTTACGGGGAAGGTAACAGGGACGGCAACTGCCACGGATGGCAACCTTTCAATTGCTACTGAATTAGCAAATACGGGTGTAACTGCAAATACGTATGGTTCCGCAACTTCTATTCCAGTTTTAACTATTGATGAAGATGGTAGAGTTACAGTTGCAACAACCGCTTCAGTTTCTGGTGTTGAAGATTTTTCATGGACTTCAGCTAATAATACATTACAATTAGAAACTGGCGATGGCACTTTCTATAACGTTGTTATAGAAGATTTTACTGACATTACTGCAAACACAGTTAATGGAAGAGACATCACCGCAGATGGTAGTAAATTAGATGGTATTGAAGCTGGAGCTACTGCGGACCAAACTGCTTCGGAAATCTTATCAGCACTATTAACTGTTGATGGAGCCGGAACAGGATTAGATGCTGACTTACTAGATGGATCTCAAAAAAGTGATATCCTAGCTCAAGCTGCATCTGACGCTGCTAACCAAATTGGTAATGGTTTAGTTACTATTACGGGTGGGGCAGGCTTAGACGGCTCAGGTATATTCAATCTTAACGATAGTTCAAATACATCAATTACTATTGATCACGTTGATACTTCTTCTGTAAGCGATGTAAATAACTCAGACGGTAATGTGCTACAAGATATCACCTTTGATACATTTGGGCATGTTCTTACAATTGGGTCAATAGATTTAGATAACCGCTATTACACTGAAACAGAGCTAAATGCCGGTCAGCTTGACAACCGTTATTACACAGAAACTGAATTAAACGCTGGACAACTTGACAATCGTTATTATACTGAAACAGAGCTAGATGCCGGTCAGTTAGATACCAGATACTATACTGAAACAGAGTTAGATGCAGGTCAATTAGATACCAGATACTATACNGAAACGGAGCTAGATGCAGGTCAGTTAGATACCAGATACTATACTGAAACAGAAGCAGACAACAGATTTGTAAATGTTTCTGGTGATACTATTACCGGTAACTTAACTGTCCAAGGTAATCTTTCTCTTAATAATTCTACTCTTGTATCAGCAGCCGCAACAACATCTACTACATCTTCTACTCAGATATACGCATTCCCGGCTGCATCTTTTGGAGGTGCGGAATTTGTAATTACTGCTTCAGAAGGCGGTGAAAGACATACTACAAAAATTATCTTAGCACATAACGGAACAACCGCAATGGCTACAGAATATGCAGTAGTCTTTACAGACGCAGAAATTGGGAACTACGATGTATCTATTGCTGGCGGGTTAGTATCTCTTACTACAACATCTGCAACATCTAACTCAACAGATTATAAAATCACTGGAACACTGACGCAAGTATAGTATAAATATAAGAAAAAGCCTGACAGGGGAGAGTGAACCGAATGGCAAACGATAAAAAATTCATAGTAAAGAACGGTCTGCAGTCGCAGGAAAATGTAGTAATTGGTTCTAGTACTGATGATGGTATAAACAAATTACAAGTTACTGGGCGTCTTAATGTTACAAATACTGATAACACTAATCCTTCAGTAACTTTTCTAAATCAATCTACTACAGCACTAAGCCCTATCGCAATTTTTGGTAATGGCACAGGTTCTTTACAGGTCGTAAATAGTGGAGCTGGCGATTATAGTATTTACAATAATGGCGCTTCAGAAATTAAGTTTAACAACGCATCAACAGTTGGATTAGATTTCATTGGTGGTGGAGTTACACAACTTAATATTTCGTCAACTGGTTCTGACTTTAAAAATGTGCCTACGATTAACGGTGTTCCTGTTTGGTATGCTGGTAATGATGGTGCCGGTTCTGGTCTAGACGCTGACTTGTTAGATGGAATTAACTCTCTCCAATTCCTACGTTCTGACGAAGACGATACATTTAACGGTAACCTAGTTATTACCGGCGATCTTACAGTATCTGGTACAACAACCACTATTAACACAGAAGAACTTAATATTGCAGATAACATTGTTAGACTTAACAGTGATTTCACCGCTTCAAATCCAACGGAAAATGCCGGTATTGAAGTTGAACGAGGTACTCTTACAAACTCAGTTCTTCAATGGAATGAAACTTCTGATTGGTGGGAGCTAAACTCTGCTGGTACTGATTTAGGTCGCATTATTACTACTGCTGACGAAGGTGCCGGTAACGGGTTTGATGCAGATAGTGTTGATGGATTAGAAGCGGCTCAATTCTTAAGATCAGACGCAAACGATGTTGCAACAGGTAACCTTGAACTACAAGGTACAGTTTCAATAGGTAACGATGCTGGATCTGCACTTTTAACTATGAAAGGTGCTGGAAACAATAGAGTCTTAGCTTCAGACAATGGCAAAATTGGCTTCTTAAACTCAGGTTTAAACTATGGCACATACTCAGAACCAAATGGCGACTGGGTTGTAGAAAAGGATTTAATAGCCGAAAGATTTATTGACTCGGCTGATAACTCTTATGTGGTGCATCCTTCAAGTAATTCTATTTTAAACCAAGTAAGCATTGATGATTATATTATTCACAATGGAGACGCCGATAGTTATTTCGGTTTTTCAAATAATGATCAATATGTATTGCGACTTGGCGGTACTAACAGAATTGATGTTACCTCAACGGCAGCTACTTTCACAAACAATGTAGTAGCACCCAAATTTGTAGATAGTGACGATGGTACGTATTTTGCTGACTTATCAAATACTGGCCAATCTATAGTATTTGCCGGTAAAGCTGAAGGTTCTTTTGGTAGTGTATCCGCGCCAACTTACTCATTCTTTAGCGATAACGATACCGGTATGTATCGCCCTGCAAGTAATCAGCTTGGATTTAGCACTGATGGTGTACTAAACTTACTCCTAAGAACAACAAGAGCTGATTTTACGAATAGTGTTTACGCACCGTCTTACTATGACTCTGATGATGAAGCGTACTTTGCAAACTTTGCTGGTACATCGTTGATGAACACAATTGGTATTGACTCGGATCTTTTCCATAATGGCGACGCAACTACAAAACTAGCTTTTGCTCCCGGTGAAATTGATCTTCGTGCTACCGGCGCTTCAAAAATAGCTATTGACGCTACTGATATTGTTATGAGTGTTCAAGCTAGTGTTCCTACCATTTATCTTGCTGATTATGTAATTCATCAAAACGATACAAACACTTATTTTGGATTTGCTGGAAATGATAGCTTTCAAATATTTACGGGTGGTACTCAAAGATTTAATATTGACGATGATTCTGCAGACTTTAGTGTAGATGTATATGCGCCAAACGTCCGCGCTGCTCGATACTACGATACTGGTGATGCAAATTACTATTTAGATCCAGCATCAACTTCTCAATTAAATAGAATTGATATCGACGACTATATTCGCCATCGTGGCGATACTGATAATTACTTTGGGTTCGCAGCTAATGATACATTTAGAGTATTTACTGGTGCCACTCAAAGATTAAACGTCGATAATAACTCTGCTGACTTTGCAGTAAATGTTTATGCGCCACGATATTTTGACTCAAATAACTCTTCTTATTACGGCGATTTTGCTTCTTCTTCAGTAATGAACACAATTGGCATTGACTCGGATCTTTTCCACAATGGTGATACTGATACAAAACTGGCATTTGGTACCGACACCGTTAGCTTAACTACCGGTGGAACATCTCGCTTAAACGTTAACAATACTTACGTTGAAGCAGTCAACCAAATGCGGGCTCCTGTTTATTACGGAACAACCCAACAAACTTCTTATCTTGATCTAGACGTTGCAGCTGGTTCTGACTCATTGAGAACAGTTGGTCGCATTAATATTGGTGGCGGAACTGATATTGAAAGATATAATGATACTACTGGTAACGGTGGGGTTACTGTTTCAGGCTACGCTGGCCTTGGCGGAACTACAAACCCATCTATTCAAGTATCGGGTGCCAACGGAGCAAGAGCTCTACTATCTCTCAATAAAATTGATATTGGCCCTAACCCGTATAGCTCTAAGAATAACTACTATGCTGAATTTTTATCAGATGGCGCCGCTGCTTTCTCTATCCGTGGTGACAACTCAAGAAATGCCTATTTTGTAAGTGATGCAGATCAAGGGGTATACTTCTATGATAGTGGTGCATCTACAAGATTAGCAATGCTTTCAACAGGTGACGTTACAATTGGTAACGATTCTATCGCCTTTGCAACAGGAGATCATACACCTGTTCTTGCAAGCGGAGCTAAAACTGCCGGTAAACTACATGTAGATGGTTCACTCCATATTAATGGTGCAAACGATGCGCTAGTCATTGGTAGTAGCACTGCAACATTCCTTAGAATGGACGAACTTGGTTTTGGCCAAGGTGGTGGTTTCTATATGGACTCGTCAACCGAGGTAAAGGTTAGAGGCAATAAAATACTAAGCTCTGCAAATGATGCTAAATTTAACAGATATTTAGATGGAAATGACGTTACATTCTTCGGTGATTTCGCATCTGCATCAAGAATGAATAACATCACTCTAGCCGGATCTATTACTCACGATGGTGACACAGATACATCTATTACGTTTGGCACAAATCAATTTATTGTAAATGCCGGTGGAACTAACCAGTTTAATGTTTATGCGACATACGCACAAGCTACAACCGACATGAGAGCGCCTGTATTTACTGACAGCGCAGATACTGACTACTCGTGGAATCCAAATATAACTAGCGCGCATAGATTTAATACGGCCGGTGGTTATGTTGAAATTGGTCCAAAAAATACTACATATTCCCACTTTGACACGGACAGATCTGCGTTTTATTTTGGCAAAAATGTAAGATTTAATGGTGGCATTACGGCGCACGACGCAAACGATAATGCATACTTCCCACGTTATTATGATTTTAACGATAACAACTATTACGTCGATCCCGCCGGTGATTCTCAAATGAACACTATTGACATTGATGACTATATTCGTCATCGTGGCGATACTGACAACTACTTTGGTTTTGCTGCGGCTGACACCTTTAGAGTATTCACTGGTAACGCACAAAGATTTAATGTAGATAATAACTCTGCTGACTTTACTGTTAACGTTTACGCACCACGTTATTACGACTCAAATAATATTTCATATTATATGGATCCAGCATCTACATCAATTACAAACATCATGCGCGCAAATCGCTATCAGATTGACGGTGGATCACTCTTTATCGATTCTGCAAATGGTGATCGTGGTACAATTAGAGTAGAAGGCGAAACTGGTGGTTATGCTGGTTATGCAATCAATAATGACTGGGCGTTTATATCTGACGGCGCTACTAACATGGGTATCTGGAACGATACTGATAACGAATGGGTAATGACTGCGTCAAGAAATAACGCAGCAGTACTATATTCTAATGGCATCCACCAACTTTCAGCGCAGAACGGATATGGATTTGCTCCTACCCAAATGCGCTCACCCATTTTCTACGATAGCAATAACACTGCATTCTTCGCTGATATGGCTGGTCAAACAAGACTCAAGTCTATTAAAGCTGGTGATAGCGCTATTAACAATAATACAACATATCCGCTTGAGATTAAATCTGCGCAGCAATACTTGATTGGTCTACAAAATACTAGTGCGGACGGTAACTATCCTTGGATTACACACAATACTAGAAACTCAAGATCTACTTTAGGCATTCATTTTAATGGTGTTGGCGATCGTTTCTGGTTTGAAGAAAACGGTAACTTCCAGGCATATGGCGCTGGTATTTTTGGCAGTCTTGCACTTAATGGTGGTAACGAAGATATTGGATTGCTTAAAACGTATGGCTCTGGGCTTGCTGATCTTAAGATGTTTGATGCATCAGATTACTGGGATAAACGCGTTATCCAACCAATGCAAGGTTCTGAAAACCCGCCAACAACAAATACAAATGAATATGTTAAAAACGGCAACGGACCATTTGCATCAAGCAATGCGTTAAGATCAAGCGCATATAGAACGTTTGACTCTGATTATATTCCTGTTGAACCGGGTGAAGATATTTACGTCGAGCAAGCTGTAAGATATATTAGTGGTACGGGCGGATTATTTTATCTTGGTGTTAGAAGATATGATAAAAACAAAAATCCAATTGCTACAAACGACGGTATTACATATTTTGGGGCATCTGCTGTTAATGTAACAAGCACAGGATGGACTCAATTCAAAGGAACACACACAATTCCAACATCACATACTCCGTTTAACGGATCTGATGGTGAAGGTGTTCGCTACGTACGAGTAATCTCTCTTATGAATTATAGTGCCGGCGGTGCTGTTCGCGAGTTTGGTCCTCCAATCTTAAAGCGCACAAATGTTCAATCAGACCTTGTTACGCCAAATCTAACTGTTGAAGAAGATCTTACAGTTGGCGGAAATGCCACGATAACTGGTGACTTAACAGTAGATGATATTACTGCAGACCAAATTAGCGCAAACAGATTTGTTGATCGCAACAAAACTTCGCGTTATGTAGAACCTGCAGGACCTTCAAGCGTAGAAGGTGCGTGGAACTGGAATAACGGTTCTATTACTAATCTTAACTTACTTACTTTTAATGATCCAGGTCCTACTGAAGGTATCAAATGGAATGGCGGTAACGAATGGCAAATTTACGAGTCACCAAATGACTTAGCTACCAATTCTGCCGGTAATCTACAGTTTACTTCCGGTGCTTCAAACGGCACTATGAGAATGCGAATTGAAACGAATGGTGATGTATATGCTGGACGTTACAGCAGAGCACAAAGGTTCTATGATACAAACAATGCTGCTTATTATGTAGATCCTGCATCTACTTCTGTGATGAACCAAATTTATATTAATGAGTATATTCGCCACAGCGGCGATACCAACACATATGTCAGAATGAGAGCTGATGATATGCAGCTTGTCGCTGGCGGAACTCAGATGCTTCGCATGAGTGAAGGCACAGATCCTGATAGATTAAGGTTTGTTACAGACTCTAACTGGACGGATGGTAATGGTGACTGGAACATGTCGCGCGATATTACTGTTGGTAGAATAGGTACTGCAGTTACTAGCTTTAATGCTCCAAGATTTATAGATTCTGATAACACGGCTTATTATGGCGACTTTGGCGGTACATCTTTAATGAATGTTGTACGCGCTAACCAAATACAAATTGATGGTGCTACATATATTATTGATTCTCCAACTGGCGACTATGGTACTATTAAAGTAGATGGCGCTAAAGGTGGATGGGCTGGTTACGTTATTCGTGACGATTGGGCATTCATGTCGAGTGGTGCCGGAAGTGCTGGTATCTATAACGATACAAATAACGAGTGGGCTATCCTTGCGGCTCAGAACTCAGATGTTCAAATATTTTTCAACGGAACATGGGAAGAAAGATCACGTTCTGGTTATATGGAAGCACGCGGATCTTACCGAGCACCTATCTTCTACGATAGCAATAACACCACATATAGAATTGACGGTAACGGAACTTCCAGACTTCTTACGCTTAATGTTGACAATCCTATTGGTGGTAATATTAACGGCTATGCTACAACTCTATTGAGAAAAGATAACCGTGTTATTGAACCAAATGCAGATCCAGCAGGTCGCTTAACATTCGGCTTTACTTCTTGGAATAACAACAACACTGCTCCATATGCTGATTACTTGCACATGAGATCATACACTGATTCTAGTGGTGGTTCCGACAACTTATTAATGTTTAAGAAGTCTGGCCGTGGTATGCGCCTATGGCAGCAAACATGGAATAGTGGTACAGCTTATTCTGCATTCTCAGAGTTTGCCGTTTATAATGCGAATCCTGGTGCTGGCAATAATCTTTATGCATCTATTTACTACGATGCTGATGATACAAATTATAGAATAGATCCAGCAAGTACTTCTGTTATACGTAATCTTAAAGTTAACGGTTCTGGCTCAAGCTCGGCATCCCGGGCGCTTACAATTAAAGACTCTGGTCAAAATGAAATAAATTTTGGTTCTTATCCAGGTGCTTGGACTTCAGCGCTACAAATTCAAAATAACGATAACACGGATTTCATATGGATTTCTCCATTAGATAATAGTAACAATGCGCGAATTCGTACTAGCGGATCAGGTTTAGATATCTACACTGACGGCGCAAATGATACTGGGACAAGATCTGTGTTTATTGGCAGCGGTTCTGTTCGTTCTTCAATATTCTACGATTTAGACAACACAGCTTATTACGGAAATTTTGCTTCAACATCTGTAATGAATGTGCTTGATATTCGAGGTGAAATCTACAACGATGGTTGGTTCCGCAATGATACATCTGGAAGAGGCTTGTTAAGTACACCAAATAGTACGTATTTTTATTCTAGTACAAATAATAGATGGGTAGCACGTTCCGACCAAACAACAGCAAGAATTGACTTACATACTTCCGGTAACACTAGACGCGGGGCATTCTACGCTAACAACTCTAATGAAGTTGGTATTCTTAGCCAAGATGATGGTTGGGCTTTACAAACTACAAACTCTAAAGTAGATTCACACCATAACTTCTATGCGCCTATCATGTATGATAGAAGTAGCACAGGCTTCTATGTAGATCCCGCATCTACTTCTGTAATGAACCAAATTTATGTTAACGAGTATATTAGGCACAATGGTGATACTGATACTTATATCAGATTTATTGGTGGCGACGATATGCAACTTGTTGCTGGTGGTCGCCAAATGCTTCGCATGGACGAAGGCACAGATCCCGACAGACTAAGGTTTGTAACTGACTCTAACTGGACTGACGCTAATGGCGACTGGGCTATGTCACGCGATATTACTGTCACTAGAACGGGTAGAGCTAACAGTGATTTTAGAGCTCCTATCTTCTATGATACAAATAACACGGGCCGTTATGTAGATCCAGCATCTACTTCACAGTTAGGCACCATTGAATGGGATCAATTAAACGCAAGAGATCGCGGTGACTTTATTACATTCTACGGTGATAACAGCCAAAACCACTCGATTTCTTCAAGAAATGCCTCCGGTGGTATTGATGACGATCTTCGTATCAACTCATATGGTTCCGTATTTGTTAACCTAGACTCAAATAATAACAACACATCAGCAGCAGATTTTAGAATTGGGCGTCACGGCCAAGCCACTGGAACTATTGCTAACCTAGATCTGTTCACAGTTTATGGTGATGCAAACTATGCTTACTCAGCGTTTAGTTTCAGAGCGCCAATCTTCTATGACTCAAACAACACTGGTTATTATTGTGATCCGTCAAGCGCTTCTAACTTTAACACTTCTGTAAGAGCTAACGAAGTATATGCTCGTAACTGGTTCCGCAATGACAACGCAACTGAGGGCATCTACAATACTGCTACTGGTATCCACGCTTATTCTTACCAACCTGGCTATTACGCGATTGCTGGTAATAGTAATAGTTCAATCAGTTTACAACTTAGATCAAACTATAACTCGTCAATTCGTATGTGGCTTCACGGTGATACTGGAAGCTGGTGTGGTTATTTAAACAGTGGTGGGCAGTGGCAAATTCGTACAAGAATGTCAGACGGTTCTTCACCGAACCACTGGTATTATGAAGACGCTAATACATCATGGACTGGTAACCCTGGAAACGATAAAGGTAAAATTGAATACCACTCTGATAGATTTTATATTGTTGCAGGTGGTAACTCTAACCGCATTTGTCAATTCCGCCGCGACGGTTCTGATAAATCTTATGTAGATAACAACGGTGTATACGTTGGTACAGCTACGTCAGCAAGATGGGCTGACCTTGCGGAAAGATATTCTGCAGATGCAGTTTATGAACCTGGTACTCTTTTGGCAGTTGCATTAGATGGTGACAGTGAAGTTACTGAATACAAATCAGGCATGCCATTAGCGGGTGTTGTATCAACGCTACCTGCGTATAGAATGAACGATATGGGTTTTGAGGCTGATGACGAAAGTATTGAAGCAAAAATGAATCCGTTTATTGCTCTTAAAGGTCGTATTCCAGTACTTATTAACGGCGAAGCTAAAAAGGGTCAATGGATTATTGCTGACGATAATGGTAAATCAAAGGCAGTTGACTATGGTACTCCGGGTATAAATAGTCATGAGATTATCGGAATAGCTCTTTCTGATAGTAAAAATGGTGAAGTAGAGGTTAAAGTATAATATGCCAACGTATGCACAGTTAAATTCTAGTTTACAAACACAGGCTGGTTCTCAACTACGTACCTTTGATAAATCTATTAACATTTCTGTTACAGCTTATATTAGAGTCTATGGCACTGATAATATTTTTGGAGCAGTTATGGCAGCTCAGAATGGACCAACATCGACAGCTAATTACTCGCATAGATTTGAATATGTTAATGCTGGTAATACTTTGTATAATAACTATTTGGATAATAGAATTTATACTGGCGGGTTAATCTACTCGCAAGATGTTATTGATTCTATTAGTGGAACTATACGAAGAACGGTAGACCTTATTGAAGGTAGAGTAAGTAACAGATCTATTTCTGCATTATTGTGCCACAATAGCTGCCATTCAAGCTGCCACACATCGAGAGGAAGACGCTAATGGTTATGACAAGAAGTGACGTTAACTCGTATGTTCAAACAAATTCTGGCGCACAATTGCGGTCATTTGATAAAACAATTAACGTAGCAGTAACAGCTTATATTAGAGTCTATGGCAACGATAATATTTTTGGAGCAGTCATGAGAGCCCAAAACGGCCCAAGATCGACAGCTAATTACTCGCATAGATTTGAATATGTTAATGCGGCTAATAGTTTGTACAACAACTACGTAGATAGCGGAATTAACGCCGGGCAACTTATATATGCACAAGATATAGTAGATACTTTAGAAGACGGTGTAAGAAGGACAGTAGACCTTATCGAAGGTAGGCTTGGTAATAGATCTATATCCGCATTGCTATGTCACGGTAGTTGCCATTCAAGCTGCCATACATCGAGAGGAAGACGCTAATGACTATGCAAAAATCATATTGTAAGCAGATGAGATATTCAGGGCCAGAAAGTCTTGCGCCATCTGATACAGACAAGTTTGATGTTCTTATTCAAATGGAAGTATTAGCAGGATGTAATCACGGGTGCCTTGGTTGTTTTGTTGACAAAAATATTGATCCAGCAATGAACCAACAGATTATAGATCGAGCAAAAGAACTCGCGGATGGTGTTAAAAGAACTGGATTGAACCTTCGCGAATTTGTTATTGGTCCAACTGATTTCTTTACTGCAACTAACACGGAATCTGTTTTAAATAATTCTACAGTACAGGAAATTATGCGCGAGCATACAGGTGCGCGTATTGCGGCCCCGGCAAAGTTTGATTTAGCAACAATGGAAAGAGTTCAAGAAATCTTTGATATTCTTGATGACGAAAATAAATTCCGCAGGGAAATGATTATTGAATTTATTATGCCAATATCTCGTGTTAGCCAAATGCTAGACGATGATGAGTATTATAACGAAGTAATGAGTAAAGTTAAATTCTTTAAAGAAAACACACCAAAACAAATGGATTGGTCTTGGACTTTACAAGCATCTAATGTTGTTGGTAAAAAGATTGATAAAGAAACATATAATAGAATTATTCAAAAATCTGTCAACGAATATGAAACAATTGTAGAAATGAATCCGGCCTTTTCTAGGGCAAACTCTGAGATAGTACAGCGTAATAACTTGTTTAGTTGGAACGAATTTCTAGGCAAAGTTATTGATGAAGATAACGCAAATCAAACAGTCATGTCTATGGCTAATCTCTATTGCAATTCAATTAACTTTATTGGTATTACTATTGTTCCTGGTAAAGACGGACCAACAACACATTTAAATGTTATGTTACACGAGCAAGCATTTTTTCTTAAAAATAAAAACTTAGATGTTACCGGATTAACATTTGAGCAAATTTTAGAAAGAAAAAATGAGCTAGTTACAAAAGGCATAAATAAATCAAGCAAGGTAAAAGATTGCGCGGATTGTAAATTTTCTGTCGCATGCGCTAATAGATTAATATTTGAAGCACAAGAATCACTGAACGTTAACGGTTGTGTGCTTAATAAAAACGTATTAGATCATTATAACCCATATGATTTTACCTGGAACGATGACGCTATGAAGAAATTAGGAGCTGCATAATGATTGGCCAACATCTTTACTATTTAAATAATAAAACATATATTACAAACGTAACTAATCTTCAAACTGTTATTTTTGAAATGAATTCTTATTATCATACCAAGAGTCCTAGACAAGTTTTAATTGTACATCCAAGTTTAGAAGATACTCAATTAATGGAAAGCCAATATACGGAATTGGCTAACATGCAACGCGCAGGTGTGGCAGATGAGTTTATCACGTTTCGTCAATACGAAGATGTTGCTACTTCGGAATTTATCGAAAACAGTGATAAGTATATTATGGTATTTGGCATGGAAGAAGATATGATTTCTGTATTTGCTAGATACACGGCCGGTTTATTGCACGCATCAGGTTTTTATGCAGATTCAGAACATAGTGTCGATTCTATTACAGCTCAATTTATTGAAAAGGTAGTTGAGTCAGATCTCATGTTTACTTATATGCAGGCCTCAGATACAATGAATGATGTGTCAGATTATTGTGATACAGTTCTTGCAAACCCAAGCACCCCAAGATTTAATGTTACATATCAGAATGGAAAAAACTTTAGTTATGATCTTCTTTTCTTCCTAAATGATTATTATCCATGTGACGCCGTAAGAAGCTTATTGATTGAAAAGTTTACAATTCACTCTGCAGATATGGCCCAAGATGTAATGGAACACTTTACATCTCGTCGTCACTACATGGCTTATATTTTGTCGGTAATTGATTGGATGAATGATAATGATTTGCCAGTAGATAAACAAAACTTCGTAAACGAGACTTATTTAAAAGCTGCAAATAAAGGTAACTACCAGATCGCATTCTATCAGTTAGAAGAGTTGTGGAATAGAGTAAAAGACAATCCTGATTTTATTGCGGCGCACACAACAAAAGCCGACACGACTGCTGATGGCTGGGAATACATGGATCTTTACACAGAAATTAATAACGTATTTCCTATCGTCAAAAAGGTTCTTGAAAGAACGTTCGACATGGATAACTTAACAGAAGATTTAAGATTAATTAATACGGATGTACAGTTCTTTTCTAAAAGACAAAATAGAATTCCATATCTAATTCACAAATATACATTATAGGATAAAACATGAGTGATAAAACTTGTTATGAGCTTCCGCTAGCACCACAAGATCTAGTTGCGATTTATAAAGAAAAAGAAGATGCCGAAGACTTTGTTCTATGGGTAGATTATTTTAAATCTAGAGAAAAGTTATCTGCTAAGCATATCATCATTTATTTAGCAAACACAAATTTTAAAGCCACGTTTGCAGGTGTTGACGATGATTTAATTAAAGAATATATTACATCTGACTTTATGGTAGATTGTCCTTTACTTGCGAGGATTGTTGTTAACATCATTAAACACAAGTTGCAACATCCACTAAGTGAGATTGAAAAGCAACTTTACTTATTGTTTAGTGAAGAACAAATTTATCAATTTATTTCAGAAAACTTAGATCTTGTAGATGAGCTTATCGAAACTGTTGCCTCTGTCGTGCCTTTTGCCATTTGTAAATTGTACAACGGGTTGCCAGAAAACCAAAAGGCACTTGAAGTTGGTGTTAAAGAAGTTGTTGATGAAATTGAAGTGGTAGATAAACCATCTAATTGCGGCCCAAATATTGCTCGCTTAATCACTGCAGGATTTGACGCATTTCTTTTAATTACTTCTGTTTATGGATTGAAAAAACACTATAACAAGGCAGTTTTTAACGACGCACCAAAATACTTTGGTAAGGATTTATATTATATTTTATGCGAGACAAAAATCACGGATCAAATTTTAAGTTTCTTCCCGCCAGATTTTTTGTTAGCCGATAATGTTAGTACATCTTAATAGTACATACGCTGGGTATTACTCATACGAAGAAGATAAAAGCCCAACAAATATAGATTTCTTAAGAACAGAAATTAATTTAGATATTTTGCATGGATGTTCTCAGCAATGTCCAGGCTGCTTTATTCCACGTAAGAATCTTACCAAAGCGGATAATTTAGAAACACTTTATAATCTTTTAATTAAAGGATCATTCTATCCTGACGAGATCACTGTTGGTCCGACAGACATATTTGATGCTGAAAATTTTGATGAGATTATGAACCATCCATATATGAAAAAACTTTATGGTATATCTGGAGTTGGATTTACATCAACGTTACTTCAACCATATGCCGAGATAAGAAATAAGCTTGATAAAATATGGAGTTTATACGAAGGTATTCACAGAGTACCTGATATTGATTTTAAAATAGTTTTAGATATAGACAAGTA
>P_2C_Liq_3_UnCtyDRAFT_100301_pt1 | contig 14813 bp, 12 predicted proteins | sample Pon2CUnioCityCA_3_FD_9720 | JGI IMG/M metagenome (IMG submission 9720)
GTTAAAAAAGTTAGATTGCCCAATTTCTTTGTGCAAATAAGCAAAAGCATCTAGCCTTAAAATAGAACAGCCAAAACGTTTTACTTTTGCTAAGGTTTCTTCGTAAAACTCCCAAACCAAATCTGATTTTGCATTTACGTCCATTTGACCAAGGTAAGTTGCTTTGCTGTATACTATAGAAAGGAAATCTTCTCTGTATTCTTTAAAATCTTCAAAATCTATAGATGATAGACTTCTATTTTTGTGAATAGCTGAATTGATTTTTTTACAAATCATTTCGGCGTTTTGAGAAATATGGGGGATAATTTCAATAATATCGTTTTCTGTGATGCTATTATATTTAATTTCTTGATAAAAAGTATTCCAATACGGTTTTCTAGAACCATCAGGAAAAGGCACTTTTAAAATTGGTAGTCCAGATTTTCTCATAAATAGTTTATCGAGAATTTTTTCATCAGGTACAATAATGCCATCTTTATTCATTTCTCCATTGTCTTTCCAAAATGTATTCCAGTTGATAAAAAAATCTTTGTATTTTGAGTTTTCTCCATTTTTTAAAATGTCTTTAAATTGAGGAGAAGCTACAGATAAGTGATTTAAAACGATGTCAAATTTGAGTTCGATTTTTAATTTTTCTAGTGTTTTTAAATCGTCTTTAGAGACTAAATCTTTATTAATGTTGTAATCAATAATAGAAAAACCTCTATCTAAATCGCTATTAAAAAAAGTGGGTAATACATAAAAAAGAGAAAAGACATCTTTAAATTCTGGCTTTTGCAACATTTTTATAGTATCACTTAATTTGTACCCAATACTATCTGGATAGGCATTTAACATTACCCCATTTGAGATAGTTGTTGTTTCTTTTAGATTCATAATTTGTGATTAAAAATTATAAAAGTTTTGATAAAATATTGATGTTATCTGGCAATCTGCCAACATTTTGTAGTTTTAAAGCGGCCAATTTTAAAGCTATTTGCAAACACTCTTCAATAGTTTTTTCTTTGATATAAGCAAATAGAAAACCAGACCAAAATGCATCACCAGCTCCAGTAGTATCCATTACCTTTTCAATTTTTATAGCAGGTAATTGTATTAGTTGTTGCCCTTTTTGAGATAATTTAACTCCTTTGCTTCCTAAAGTTAAACAAATAGTTTCTGCGCCCAAATGATGAAAAAAGTCAAAAATTTCTTGATGAGGTAATTCTTTTTCAAAAAGGCGTAGCATATCATCTTCACTTATTTTTATTAATGGGTTTAAAGCACAGTACTTTTTAATAACGTTCAAGGCTTCTTCTTTACATGCCCATAATTCTTTTGCGTAATTAATGTCGATACTTAATTTACAGCCAATTTCTTTTGCCTCTTTGGCTTTTGTTAGAATTGTGGCTTGAGCAGGATTTTTGCTTAAAGCAAAGCAAGTGGTATGAAATATATTTGTTTGAGATAACATTGCCAAAGTAATCTGATCTTCTGAAATATGATAATCTGCATTTCTATAAGGTATAAAATCTGGTGTACCATTAGATCTCGAAACAAAAATTACGCTAGAAGATTTATCATCTAATTTTTTTAGGTTTCTTGGATTAATACCAACCTCCTCAAATCTTTTAAAAATATATTCTCCAAAACCATCATTTCCAACAGAAGAAACCATAATGGAATTTAAACCTAATCTTGCACTATTCATAGCAACATTAGCAGGTGAGCCTCCTAAATATCGATGATAATCTCTTGTTTCATTTATAAGTACATTATTTTGATGGCCTATAAAATCGATTAAGACTTCGCCAACACATAAAATATCTATGCTTTTAGTATTGTTTTTCAAAATTATTTTTTTATAAATTTATATTTAAGGTATATGAATAGATTTAGTCATTTATTGATTTTTGTTCCTTTAACCTTAGTGCTAGGAAACCTGAAATGAGAAAAAATATACCACCTAATATAATAGCATTTACAGCGCTATTATTTAAAAGGTTTTTAACTATAGGACCAAAGGTTAAAGTTTGAATTCCCATAGGAATAACAATCATCATGTTTAGAATTCCCATATACACCCCACGTCTTTCTTGAGGCACAATTTTAGATACCATAGAATAGGGAATACCCATCATAGCAGCCCAACCAATACCAAAAAGAATCATAGGTAAAATTACCAATGTAGGATCTTGAATATTGGGGATGCTAAGCATTGCAATACCCGTTAAGAACAAACTAAATACATACACTTTTTTACCACCCCATTTTAACGCTAGTGGCACTAATGCGAGTGCAAAAACAATCGTTGAAATATTGTATGTTGTATTCATTTTTGCAGCCTGACTTAAGGCTTCAGATTTGTTAAAACCCATACTTTCTTCGAACATTGGTGATATAAATTGCCAATAAATAAAAAGAGCATACCATTGAAAAAGATATACAACAGATAATTTCCACATAAATTTAGGCATGTCTTTTATTGCGTCTATAATTTCTAGAAATGGGGTTTTTATTCTGTCTAAAAGAGGTAAGGCAGTATGTTTGTTGATGCTTTCTAATTCTTCTTCTGATGGTGGAATTTCTGGTGTTTTAAATACAGACCATAAGATTGTTGATACCGATAAAACTGCACCAATAAAAAACGAATAATACAACCACTTAGGAATATAGTTTACCGCTTCTGTTGTTGTTTCTGTATCCCCAAACCAATCTTGAAAAAGAAAAATAGAGGCATTAGCTAATACAATACCTGCCCCAACAAACAAGCTTTGCATTTGATATCCAAAACTTAATTGATTGTTTGGTAATTTATCACCCACAAAGGCACGATAAGGTTCCATTGCCATATTGTTTCCAACATCTAAAATCCATAACAAACCAACAGCAAACCATAGCGTAGGGCTAAAGGGAAAAGCAAACAAGCATAAACTACCAATTAAAGCGCCAATTAAAAAAAATGGTTTTCTTCTTCCCCAACGTGGAGACCAAGTTTTATCTGAAATTGCACCAATTATAGGTTGAATTATTAACCCTGTTACAGGGCCTGCTAAGTTTAATAATGGTAAATCTTCATGGTGTGCGCCTAAAAATGAAAATATAGGATTAACAGCGGTTTGCTGTAAACCAAAACTAAATTGAATGCCTAAAAAGCCAACATTCATATTAAAAATTTGCCAAAAACTTAAATTAGGTTTTTTAATTTTCATCTTCTTCGATTTTTTTGTTTAAAACTTTTAGAAACTCTTTTAAGTTGCCTTTATTTAAAAAGACATCTCCTTTGTTATCTACAACAGGTAAACTTAATGTGTGAATAGCAATATTAGCTTTTTGCAGTTTTACTAACATTTCTTGTTCTTTCATTTTGTTTACATCAATATCGTAATACGTGAATTTAATATTTTTTTCTTTTAAAAAAGCTTTTGTGTCTAAACAGCTATGGCAACTATCGCTTCCATATACAATCATTTTTTCTTTTTTTGATTCTTTATTTTGATGAACTACCGTTTGTGCATTGCTTAGAAGTGATGTAAATAAAAGAACAATGATTATGAAGTGTTTCATTTTAAAATAATTTTAAAATTTGATGATTATTGTTTTCTTTTTTAAAAAATAGAGCCAATAAATTTCTCATTGGCCCTATTTCTAATTCAAATCAATAAAAAATAATAACGAACCTTTTTTTTAAAAACTATATTGTAGTGTCATTGTTGTTGAACGACCTGAAATTGTTCTAGCTGCAGCTAAACCGCCAGCTATGTTTCCATTTCCTTCTACCTCAGTAACTCCAATAGTGTCAAATAAATTATTTGCATTAACACTTAAAGACAATCCTTTAGTTAAGCTAACTCTTGCTACTGCATTAATGTAGGCATAACCAGGCATAACAAGATCATTATCATCTTGAGCAAAAGACTTTGAGGTACCTAATACTGTGATTCCTAAAAGGTGTTGTTTTTCTGCTCCAAAAGAATAGGTTGGGGCTAAATTGTAAACAAAATCTGCTTGCCTTCTTGGTTTATTTCCTTGATTTGCTCCACCATCAATTTCTGCTTTTGTATAAGTAACTGAACCATTGATGCTAAAATCTCCAAATCCATATGCAGATTCCACCTCTAAACCTAAAGCTTTAAAAGGATTTCCTACAGTTCTATTTAACTCGTTACTAATACCTTCGTCTGTATTACTTAAAAAACCTGTAACATTTAAAACACCATTATCTAATCTCTTTTTTAAACCAACTTCAAATTGAGAAATCTCATCAAACTGTACATCTCCTAAGCTATCTGCACCATAGGTATTTCTATCTGCTGCTCTACCAGAAGCACCTTTACTATATCTTCCAAAAACAGCGGCTCCATCATTTAATTTATAGTTTAAACCAGCAGAATAAGAAACAAAATTATAATCGTCACTTACTGTTTGTCCTGGATTACCAGCTATAGTTGGTATTGTAGCTTCAAAAGGGCTAATTACACCATCGCTATTGTAATCAAAACCAATTAAATCTCCATTAGAATCTAAATTACTTAGTTGTCCAGAATTTATGGTTCCGTTAACATTTACGTTTTCAAAACGAACACTACCGTCAAAATTTAATTTTTCAGAAATTGCTGCATCTACACCTACATAAGGAGAATTTACATTATGTACAGTATTGTATTTTCTTTGACAACAGTTACCCCAAACTGGTTGTCCAAAAGAATAAGCACCACCTTGAGAGAATCCTTCAAAAACTCCTAATCTAGCTTTACCATCTCCTGCAACTTCAGAAATTGCAGAACTCCATTGCCATCCTATTTTAGTATTTTGTGTTGCAGAAAACATACCTACTGTAACTCCAATATTGTCGTTAATTGCTTTTGTAACTTTTACATCACTAAAAAAGTTGCTTAAATCTTCGATAGTTACATCAAAATATCTAATATCTTGCGCTAATCCATTTGCAGGATTAAATGGTGTGCCATCTTGAAAAGTTAAAGCGCCTGTTGCTCCAGAAGCACCTCTTACTAAAGCTTCGATATCTGCCACTGTACCTACATTTGCAGTAAATGGAGCATTCCATTGACCGGAATTGTTAGAATATCTTGCTTTTCCATTTACTTTCCAGTCATCTCCTAAATCAAAAGAAAACTCTGCTCCAACTGAAGCGCTTACAGGATTGTTGCCACTTCTCATATCATTTTGGGTTGCATTTCCATCATAAACACTATACGTATTTTGAATATTTACAGAATGGGGCGTGTCAGTAGTAATATCAAAACCTGGCAAATTACCAAAAGTAGGATTTGAATTTGAACCCGTTAAACTTACAGGCATTGGCATATACATTACAGATCTATCATTTAAATATTTAAAGTATGTACGTACGTATCCATTTTTGAACTCTTTGGTAAGGTTTGCTTTTAATTGACCACCTTTATTACCTTGGTAACCTATGTTTCTAGGTCCTTCTCCAACTCTCATAAAACCACCAATATGATAATACAATCCTTCTCCAATGGGAGTTCCATATTCGAAATCTAATCTGCTTGTTTGAAAATCTAAACCATAAGTTGCACCTATAGTACCACCTTCTGTTCTTCCAGTTTTGCTTATCATATTGATAATTCCAGCAGGACCGTTAGATGTTTGCGTAGAAGCAGATCCACCTCTAATCGCTTCAACTCTTCCAATATTAGAGTCTATACGTAAAAAGTTATCTGCATTTCCAAAAGAAGTATCACCAAATAACATTAACGGAAGTCCGTCTTCTTGTAATTGTAAATATCTAGAACCACCAGAAGAAACTGGTACACCACGTACATTAAAGTTTGCATTACCTTCACCACCAGAAGATTCTGCGCGTATACCAGGAATGCTTCTAAAAAGTTCACCTGCAGATCTTGGAGATGCTTGCTCTATTTGTTTAATGCCCACAGTAGAAACTGAAACACTCGATTCTAATTTAGATTTCGGATTTACAACCCCGGTAACTATAATTTCATCTAGTGATTGCGCGTTTTCCTTAATAACAATATTTAATTTTAGATTGCCATTAATCGTAATTTCTTTGGTGAAATTATCATAACCAATGTAAGAAGCCAAAATTGTGTAAGTTCCATTAGTTACATTTGCAATTTCGTAGTTCCCATCAAAATCTGTAGTTGCACCTTTAGTGGTTCCTTTTAAGAGAATGTTTGCACCAGGTATTAAATTACCGCTATTGTCTTTAATAGTACCAGAAATTGTTGACTGGGCAACAAGAGCTGTTGATGATAGTATAAGTATCATCAAAAGCAAATTTTTAAAGTTTAATTGTTTTGTCATTTTAAGTGTGAATTTAATAAAAAAGTTAATTATTTTTTATCAAATGTATTTTTATTAGTATTTAAATTATCAAATAAATAAATCGAAAACGTTTTCGATTTGCCGAAAACGTTTTCGATTAAGATAATTGACTATATTTATCGGGTAAAATAGCAAAGTTTAAGTTTTATAAAAATATGATATTTTGGTTACACTAAAACAAATAGCAGAAGAATTGGGTATCTCTATAACAACGGTATCTAAAGCCTTGAAAGAATATCCTGATGTAAGTAAAAAAACTAGAAAATTAGTTAGAGAAACGGCTGCTATGTTAAATTATAAGCCTAATTCTTTTGCTGTAAATTTAAGAACTAAAGAATCAAAAACGATTGGTTTAATAATCCCAGAGATTGTACATCACTTTTTTTCGAGTGTTATTAAGGGTATAATTTCTCAAGCAGAAAAAAAAGGGTATTTGGTAATTACCTTACAGTCTAATGAATCTTTTGAGTTAGAAAAGAAACAATTAGATTTGTTGTTAAGTAAAAGGGTAGATGGTATTTTAATTTCTCTTGCCAATAGTACTGCAGATTACAAACATTTAAATGAAATAATTGAGCAACAAACTCCTTTAGTGATGTTTGATAAAATTGCAAAATTGGTAAAATGTTCTAAAGTTATTATTGATGATAGAAAAGCCGCATACACAGGAACAGAATACTTGATAAAAATTGGTTGTAAACGTATTGCTCATTTTAGAGGACCGTTATTGCCTCAAAACTCTATTGATAGATTTCTTGGCTACAAACAGGCTCTTTTAGATTATAATATTCCTTATGACGCTTCATTAGTCTATATAAATGATTGTGGTGATATGAGTTTTGAAGAAGGTAAAAAGAACGCTTGTCAATTACTTAAAGACCACAAAGATGTAGATGGTGTTTTTATAAATACAGATTTAGTAGCTATTGGTGCAATGACCGAGTTTATTAAAAGCGGAATTAAAGTACCTAAAGATATTAGTGTTGTTGGTTTTAGTAATTGGTTTATGTCATCAGTAATATCGCCATCCTTAACTACAATAAATCAACCTGGATTTGAAATGGGAAAAAAAGCATTTAAAATTTTATATAAAGAGATAAAAGATAAAAAAATGAATAAAAAAACCACATTTAAAGAAGTGGTTTTAGAAACTGATTTAATTGTTAGAGATTCCACAAAACAACCATAGAAATTACTTTGGTATTATAATTGACAATTCCCTTTTTTTAAAAAAGAAAATAATTGCAAAATGTTTACCAAAAATTAAATATTTTTTGTAACAAATTACTATATGTTTGCGTCTACCAATCAAAGTCAATTTTATGAAAAGAATTATTTGCCTGATTTTGTTGTTTATTTCTTCAATAGGTAGCGCGCAAGTAAAAGGAAAAATTACAGACACTAAAGACGAACCACTTTCTTTTGTGAGTATTTACCTAGATAAAACAGTTACAGGTACAACTTCTAATGATAATGGAGATTATATTTTAGAGCTCAATAAAATTGGAAGATACACTATCGTTTTTCAGTTTTTGGGATATAAAACGGTAAAGAAAGCAGTAAATATTACTTCATTTCCTTTTGAATTAAATATAAAGCTTGAAGAAGAAAACATTACATTAGATGAAATATCCATCTCAACCAAAGACAATCCTGCCAACAGAATCATTAGAAACGTAATTGCGAACAAGGATAAAAACACAAATAAGTTCGCTCAATACACTGCCAAATTTTATAGCCGAGGATTGTATAGAATTAAGGATGCTCCAGAAAAATTTTTAGGACAAAGTATGGGTGATTTTGGTGGAGGTTTAGATTCTACAAGAAGTGGAATTATCTATTTGTCTGAAACTGTTTCAGAAATTAAATTTCAGAAAAAACCAAAAAAATTCAAAGAAAATATTATTGCTTCTAAAGTAAGTGGTACAGATAATGGGATTAGTTTTAATAGAGCAGAAGATGCAAACATCAATTTTTATAATAATAGTGTAGAGTTTGGTAATTATCTCATATCGCCAATTTCTACGAATGCATTTAGCTATTATACTTATAAATTAGAAGGTTCTTTTTATGATAAAAATGGCAAACTCATTAATAAAGTTAAGGTAATTCCCAAACGCTTAAACGACGCGGTTTTTAATGGTTCTTTGTATATTGTAGAAGATGATTGGGCTTTATATGGAGTAGATGTTACTGTTACAGGAGCGCAAGTAAATATTCCTGTGGTCGATTTGTTAAAATTAAAACAGAATTATAATTACGCTGAAGAAATTGGTGCGTGGGTGTTAATTAGTCAAAGTATCGATTTTAAAGTAAACGCATTTGGTTTTAAGTTAGATGGTCGTTTTTCGTCAGCCTATTCTAATTATGACTTTTCACCAGGTTTTACGGAGAAAACCTTTACTAATGAAGTATTAACCTTTGAAAAAGAAGCCACAGAAAAAGATTCGGTATTTTGGAACACTTTAAGACCTGTGCCATTAACTACAGAAGAAATAAAAGATTACAAAATAAAAGATAGCATTAAGGTGGTACGTAAATCGAAGCCGTATTTAGATTCTATCAACAAAAAACAAAATAAATTCAATTTATTATCGCCAATAACGGGTTATACTTACAGAAATTCTTATGAGAAATGGTCGGTTTCTTTTAAAGGCTTAATAGATAATTTTAGTTTTAATACGGTACAAGGTTTTCATACCTCCTTGGGTGTAAGTTATTTTAAAGAACAAAATGATAAAGGCAAATGGTGGTCTGCAGGAATGGAAGTAGATTATGGTTTTTCTGAACAAAAAGCCAGGCCAACCTTTTATTTTAGTAAAAAATGGAATAATATTTCTAGACCAAGAGTGTATCTTACAGGCGGTGTAACAACTGTTCAGTTTAATAGAAGAAATCCTATTAAAAAGTTAGATAATGTAATTCGTTCTTTATTTAGAAGGTTAAATTATATGAAAATTTACGAAAAGGAATTTGCGAGAATAGGGTATTCAGAAGAAATTACAAATGGTGTTTTCTTTTCTTCTTCATTAGAATATGCAAACAGAAAACCACTCTTTAACACCACAAATTACTCTTTTGCAAGGCAAAGTAAAAACGAGCCTTATACGTCTAACAATCCTTTAGAACCTAATAATTTTACAAATTCAGTTTTTAAGGAGCATAGCATAGCCACTTTAAATGTCGGCGCAACTTTTATTTTCGGACAAAAATATTTGTCGTATCCAGATCGAAAATTTAACGTAGGGAATTCTAAATTTCCATCATTAACTGTCAATTATAGAAAAACGTTTGCTGCAGACAATGCTGAATTTAATGCCGACGTTTTTATAGCTAGCATAACCCAAAATATTAATACAGGTAATTATGGGAAATTATTTTACTACTTCAGGGGTGGTGCATTTCTAGAGCAGAAAAATATTGCTTTTATGGATAATTTACAGGTAAAAGGAAATCAGATGTTTATCGTTACAGATAGTAATCGTAAAAATAATTTTGGTTTACTGGAATATTATCGATTTTTTACCAATGATAAATATGCAGAAGCGCACGTAGAACATAATTTTAAAGGAGCTGTTTTGGCTAAAATTCCGTTGTTAAATAAATTAAATTTTCATTTAATTGCTGGAGCCAAAACAATGATGATGGCAGATATAAAACCATATTCTGAGTTTTCTCTAGGGATGGAAAATATTGGGATTGGAAAATGGAAATTCTTAAGAGTAGATTATATTACATCTTTTCACGCAGGTAATCAAAGAGATGGTTTTTTACTAGGGATGAATTTATCATTTTAATAACGATGAAATTTTAGATGAAAGTAATTCTTACTAACTTTACATTCGATGAAAATTAAAACACTCTTTTTTGGAATTACAACAGATTTGGTAGGTGCTTCTCAACTACAAATCAATGTCAATGAAAATGTATCCATTGAAACATTTAAAGCTGTTTTACAAGACAAATTTTCAAGTTTAAAAAACATAGATTCTTATGCAATCGCCGTAAACGAAACGTATGCAGATGATGACTATATGCTAAAAACGGGCGATGTTGTAGCTATAATTCCACCTGTAAGTGGCGGTTAATTATCGCAAATACTTTTTATCAACATAAAAAGTACCAAAAGGAATAATAGCACAAAGTAGAATAATTACTACGTTTTTAGTATCCCATTTCATTTCTTTTTTAAGTACAATTGCCAAAACAATATAGAGCATAAATAAAATTCCATGAGGCATTCCTAATAGCTTTACATACTCAGCATTGCCTTGTAGATACTTTATAGGTGTTGCAATAAATAGTAAAAGTAGGTAAGAAACACCTTCTAAAAAACTAACAATTCTAAAGATATTTTTCATGTTTAATTTTAATGTTCGTGTTGAGTTTGCGAAGCAATCTATTATTTATAAAGTGATTTTTTTATGGCAAAAACTCATGTAATTACGTTTTACATATAGACTACAAAAATACAATATAGTTTACTTATTTTTGTTAACAAAGACAAAACTTCCTAGACCATGTTTAGTGTAAATGTTTTAACATCACATAAAATGCAAAGAACTTCCATTAAAATTACTTCAGATAAATTGAATCTACAAGAATGTTATGATTTTGTAGAGGATGATTCCTGTGGTGGTATTGCAGCATTTATAGGTACTGTAAGAAACGATACACAAGGCAAAGAAGTTACTCAACTCGACTTTTCTACCTACAAACCAATGGCAATAAAAGAAATGCAAAAAATTGCGGATTTGGCTTTAACGAAATTTGATATAAAAAATATAGCCATTCATCACGCAGAAGGGATGTTACAAATTAAAGATATTCCTGTAATTATAATAGCATCAGCAAAACATAGAAAAGCCGCTTTTTTGGCTTGCGAATTTGCTATTGATACCTTAAAAGAAACAGTGCCTATTTGGAAAAAAGAACATTTTTCTGATGGTGAAGTTTGGGTAAATGCACATCCTTAGTATGTAGTTGGCAGTAAATCGGTTTGCAGCAGACAGTCGCAGTGCTCAGTTTATTACTGTTCTGGTTTTTCCTTTTTTTTCAAAGTTTTTTACTTTGAGTGATGTCAATTTTCTTCGAAGTTGTTTCTGAATTATTGGGGAGATAAGTTTAGAGAGCAATAACTGAATACTGTTATTGCCAACTGCAACTATATATTGCTATTGCACACTGCCAACTGTCTTTCGACTCTGTAACCACAAATAAAATTGCAATCCGAATAAAATTGCTCCAGACAATAAATGTATGGCTTGTGTACCCATAGGGAATTCTGCATAATACATTAAAATTCCGGTAATCGTTTCTAAGAAAATTAAGAAAACAATCCAATTTACAAGTTTGTATCCTAAATTTTTCATTTGGTTGATGTAAAACATTCCTAAATTCACTAGAACAATTGCAATAGTAAACGATCTATGAAAGTAAAATTTAAAGTTAGGATTCATTAAACTGTAATTTTTGTTTTCAAAACCAAACAGTTTTACTTGTTCATCGATAAATTGTCTAACTTGGGTTCCCATTGCAATTTGTATCAATGAGAATATTACAGAAGCAATTAATAATTTATTAAATACTGAATTGTAGTGATATGTTTTTTTGTCAGAAATAATAAATTTTAACCACAATAAAAGTGCAATAATAATCAAGCCAACTACCATGTGAATGGTAATAATTGTCGGTGTTAAATTGCTATCTACAACCGTTTTTCCTAACCAAGCTTCAAATAACATTAAAAAGAAAGCACCAAAAGAAAGTAACGTAATTGTTTTGTTTTCGTTCCAAAATTTTGTGGATGCATAAATTAAGAATAAAAAAATGAAACCTGCCAAAACAGAAACCAATCGGTTAATATATTCTGTCCAAGTATGAAATTTGTTGAATGTATTATAATCGTGTTTGGTGTATTCTTCCCAATTGTTTTTATTGAATTCGTTTGCGGTTGTTAAATCTTTTTCTGCTACAAATAAAGTTTCATCTTTAATAATGATAAAACCTTTTTTAAATGCTGTATTTGGTTTCCATGTAATTTGTTCTTCTGAAGTTGGTGGTATGTAATAGCCAAAACATTTCGGCCAATCTGGGCAGCCCATACCAGAGCCCGTCATTCTAACAATAGCTCCTGCCAAAAAGATTAAATAAAGCGAGATTATAGCCAGTTGTACAATTTTAGGAAACCTATTTTTCATCAGAAATAATTGTTTTTGCAAAAATAAGGCAAAAATAAATTGCTTGAAAAGAATACAGTGACTTGTTGTTATGTAAAAAAAATCTAAATAGGATGTATTTTGATAACTTTGGGGCATAAAAAAACCCAATAATTTTGAATTATCGGGTTTCGTAAAAAATTTAAGAATATAATTAGATTACTCTAACGTCTACTGCGTTTAAACCTTTTCTACCTTCTTTTAGGTCAAATTCCACTGCATCACCTTCTCTAACTTCGTCGATTAAACCTGATACGTGTACAAAATACTCTGTTTTTGAACCGTCTTCAATTACAAATCCAAATCCTTTAGATTCGTTGAAGAATTTTACTGTTCCGTTTTTCACTTTGATATATAATAAATGTTAATAAAGCACAAAGATACATATATAAGTTTAAGTTTTTACAAAAGTTCTATTTTTAACAGTTTAGGGTGATTTTCTGGGATGTACTAAAATTTAAAATCAAAATTATGAGCTCATTTTTCTTAAAATTTGTGCTTTAAAAAATAAGTTTTAAGAATGTCAGTGAAAATGGTACTTGCAGCGATTTTTGATCTGTAAAAATCTGGTATTCAATTTATTGTAAATTTAATTTTTTACGGTTAAAATTACGAATTTGGTATTATTGTTAAAAACTTCAAGGGTTTTGTGAATAAGTAGGGCTTTCTTTTTGAATCAAAAATTACAATCTTTGTTAGGTAGCAAATTAACAATAACTTAATATTAGAAACAGTGGAAATAACGCACATTATTAAAAGAGATTATCAAACGGCCCCTTTCGAATTAGAGAAAATTACAAATGCCATCGAAAAAGCAATGAATACCGTAAATAATGGTACAAGAAGAGATGCTGTTGCAATTTCAAACATAGTAAATGGAGCGTTGTTAGAGAGGAAATTGAACGAACCATTATACATGCCCACAGTAGAGCAAGTACAAGATATTGTTGAGGTAAAATTAATGGACAGTCCTTTTCGTGATGTAGCCAAGGCGTACATTTTATATAGAGATGAGCAAGCGAGAAGCAGAAAGACAAACATTTTCGAAAAACGTGTAAATTTAAAACCATATGAGTATCCAGCATTATATGAATATGTAGATGCTATTAGACATTCTTATTGGATACACACAGAATTTAATTTTACTAGCGATATACAAGATTTTAAAACACACTTATCTGAAACAGAAAGACACGCTATAAAAAACACTATGTTAGCTATTTCTCAAATCGAAGTGGCTGTAAAATCTTTCTGGGGAGATATTTATAAAAAGATGCCTAAACCAGAAATTGGGTCTGTTGGCTCTACCTTTGCAGAGAGCGAAGTTCGTCATCATGATGCATACTCTCATTTATTAGAGATTTTAGGATTAAATAACGAGTTTCAAAACTTAAAGAAAAATCCTGTAATGATGCGTCGTGTTAATTATTTAGAATTGGCATTACAAAATTCTAATAGCGAAGACAATCAACAGTTTTCAGAATCTGTTTTGTTATTCTCTTTATTTATTGAGCACGTTTCTTTATTCTCTCAATTTTTAATTATAATGGCGTTTAACAAGCATAAAAACGCCTTAAAAGGAATCTCTAATGTTGTTGAAGCAACCTCTAAAGAAGAGCAAATTCACGGCGATTTTGGTATTGATGTCATTAAAATTATAAAAGAAGAAAACCCAGAATGGTTTGATGAAGATTATACTCTAATGATTCAAGAAATGTGCAGTGAAGCATTTTATGCAGAAAGTAAAATTGTTGATTGGATTTTTGAAAAAGGAGAATTAGACTTCTTACCTAAAAATGTAATCAACGAATTTATTAAAAATAGATTTAACAAATCACTCGAAAGTATTGGTGTACCAAAAATATTTGATATTGACGAACAAGTGCTTTCTGAAACAGAATGGTTTGATGACGAAATTATTGGCACAAAACACGGAGATTTCTTTGTAAAAAGATCTATAAACTACAGTAAAAGAACTAAAAGTATAACTAGCGACGATTTATTTTAAACCATGAACCAAGACACTACCAAGAAAACCGAATTAAAAACAGACTACGAAAAATTAATTGAAGCAAGAAACTCTTCTAGAAGAGAGATTGTGGAAAATTTAGGCACTCCAGAAATTAAATGGCTAACAGAAAATAGCCGTAAATTTTTAGAGTCGGGATATTTAACAAAAGGCGCAACGCCAGAAGGAAGAATTAGAGAAATAGCAGAAAATGCAGAAAAAATTCTAAAAAAACCTGGATTTGCCAATAAGTTCGAAAAATATATGGCAGAAGG
>P_2C_Liq_3_UnCtyDRAFT_100305_pt1 | contig 14702 bp, 14 predicted proteins | sample Pon2CUnioCityCA_3_FD_9720 | JGI IMG/M metagenome (IMG submission 9720)
CTACTTTATCAGCAAAAGAAATTATTGGTAACGAATCTCAAGAAAGAATGGGATTAGTAATTGCTGAAAAACATTTAGAAACGTTGCATAAAATTGCAGATAGAGAACGCTCTCCTATTTATGATGTTGGTGAAGTTACAAACGATGATCGTTTTACTTTTGAATCGAAAACCAAAGGTGATAAACCTATGGATTTAGCTTTAGAAGATATGTTTGGTTCATCACCAAAAACAATACTAACAGACAAAACTGTCATCAGAAATTATAAAAATCCGAGATATAAAACCAAAAACCTACAAATATATTTAGAACAAGTGTTGCAATTAGAAGCAGTAGCTTGTAAAGATTGGTTAACAAACAAAGTAGATAGATGTGTAGGTGGTAAAGTTGCCAAACAACAATGTGTTGGTCCTTTACAAATTCCGTTAAATAATGTTGGCGTTATGGCATTAGATTATAATGGCAAAGAAGGAATTGCAACTTCTATCGGGCACTCTCCTATTTCTGGATTAATTCATCCTGAAGCAGGAAGTAGAAATTCAATTACAGAAGCATTAACGAATATTATTTGGGCACCTTTAAAAGATAATTTAGCATCAGTTTCTTTATCTGCAAATTGGATGTGGCCTTGTAAAAATGAAGGTGAAGATGCACGTTTATACAAAGCTGTAAAAGCGATTTCAGAGTTTTCTATCGATCTAGGTATCAACGTGCCAACAGGAAAAGACTCACTTTCTATGAAGCAAAAATATACAGATGGCGAAGTTATTTCTCCAGGAACTGTAATTATTTCTGCGGCAGGAAATTGTAGTGAAATTTCTAAAGTAGTTGAACCTGTTCTACAAATTGATGGTGGAAACATCTACTATATCAATATTTCTCAAGACGATTTTAAATTGGGTGGAAGTTCTTTCAACCAAGTTTTAAATGCGATTGGAAACGAAGCTCCTGATGTAAAAAACAGTGCTTTTGTAAAAAATACTTTTAATACCATTCAAGAATTAATTAAAACTGATAAAATTATTGCAGGACACGATGTTGCCTCTGGTGGTTTAATTACTACCTTATTAGAAATGTGTTTTGCTGATGTAAATTTAGGAGCAGATATAGACATCACTGCTTTACAGGAAGAAGATTCAATTAAAGTATTGTTTGCAGAAAATTCAGGAATCGTTTTTCAAGCAGATGATTCTGTAGAAACTATTTTATCAGAGAATAATATTGAATTTTTTAACATTGGTACTACTCATAATTCTGGTCAAGTAAACATCAAAAATAATGAAGATACTTTCTCTTTTGATGTTGCAGAACTAAGAGACGTCTGGTACAAAACTTCTTTCTTATTAGACCAAAAACAAACTGCCAATAATTTAGCTCAAAATAGGTTTGATAATTACAAAAATCAGCCCTTGCAATATACGTTTCCAAAAAACTTTACCGGTAAATTAGCAGACGTTGTTGCGAGTAAAAAAAAGCAATCTGTTCGTCCAAAAGCAGCTATACTTCGAGAAAAAGGTTCTAACTCCGAAAGAGAAATGGCTAATGCCATGTATTTAGCTGGTTTTGATGTAAAAGATGTGCACATGACCGATTTAATATCTGGTCGTGAAACCTTAGAAGACATTCAATTTATTGGCGCTGTTGGTGGTTTTTCTAATTCAGATGTTTTAGGTTCTGCAAAAGGTTGGGCTGGTGCTTTTAAATATAATGAAAAGGCAAATACTGCTTTGAAAAATTTCTTTAAAAGAGAAGATACCTTATCTGTTGGTATTTGTAATGGATGCCAACTTTGGATGGAATTAGAATTGATAAACCCAGAACATAAAGTGCACGGAAAAATGCATCATAATGATTCTCACAAACACGAAAGTTCATTTACTTCTGTAAAAATTCAGGAAAATAAATCTGTAATGTTATCTAGTTTAGCAGGAACAGAATTAGGTGTATGGATTTCGCATGGAGAAGGAAAATTCCGTTTACCTGAATCCGAAGAAAATTATAATATTGTGGCAAAATATGGTTTTGAAGGCTATCCAAATAATCCAAATGGATCAGATTTTAATACAGCCATGCTAACAGATAAAACTGGGCGTCATTTAGTAACAATGCCACATATAGAGCGTTCTACTTTTCAATGGAATTGGGCCAATTATCCAAAGGGAAGAAAAGATGAAGTTACGCCTTGGTTAGAAGCCTTTGTAAATGCAAGAAAATGGATTGAAAATCTTACATAAAAAAAGAGCCTTGGATATATTATTAAAAAAAACAAAAAATAAATTAAAATTTTAGAATAATATATTTTAAGCCTCTTTTAACGTATATAATCACAAAAATCAACCAAGGCATAAAATTTACCATTATTTACTGTTGTTTTTTAAAATATATTCTTATTTTTGTTAAAGATTATAAGTTTTGGGGGAAACTAATAATTATTATAAGGAGGGCTAATTTTTAAATTAGCTCTTTTTTTTATTTTAAAAACTGTCACAATGTTTTTTTTTTATGGTCTTTAAATAAAACATAAAACTTTTTAAAAATGAAATTTAAAATTACAGTATTTATTTGCCTTTTTTTATCTGTAACATTTTCTGCTCAAAAAACAATTGAAGCATCAGCTATTATGAAAGATATTAAATCAGGTAAAGCCATTTCATATCAAAATGTAACCATTACAGGAACTTTAGACTTCACCTATATGCATGATGCACTAGAAAAACTACCCGCAAAAAAGAGAAGCAGTTGGTGGGGAAATTCTAATAGTAATGAAATAAAAAAACAAATTGAGGTAAAAATATCTTTTATCAATTGTGTTTTCGAGGATGATGTTCTAGCATACATTCCTGATGAAGATTCAGGATATACTTTTACTGCCAATTTCGAAGACATTGCCATATTTAAAAATTGTGCTTTCGAAAGAAAAGCGATGTTTAAATATTCTCGTTTTGAAAATGATGCTGATTTTTCTGGCGCTACTTTTGATGACGACACCACCTTTAAATGGGCTAAATTCGATAGAAATATTAGTTTTGAACATACAAAATTTGCAGAAATTTCAACCTTTAAGTATGCCAAATTTAACAGATATGTAAGTTTTGCCAACTCAGTTTTCGAAGATTCAGCCGTATTTAAATACACGCAATTTAATGATGGCGTTTCTTTTAATCGTACCAATTTTGCAGAAGATCTAAATATTAAATACATGAAAGTTTCTGGCGAATTTGATATTACCAAAATGAATGTTGGTTACGACATCGACTCAAAATACACTGAGATTAACGGTAAAAGCTTTAACAAATATTTGATAAGTAACAGAGATTAAACTGCTAAGTACAAAATATTTAGGGTTGGCAATTTGTCAACCCTTTTTTTTTGTTTTCAATTTAGTAACTTGTCAAGCAAATTTTTATTGTATGTCTCGCAAGGTTACTCGTATTTTTGATTTCGCTTATGATCAACTAGAAAATCATCCACAAGAAAAGTGTTTTAATTATAAAAAAGACAATCAATGGGTCTCTATTTCTACCAAACAATATCTTTCCGATATTCATAAAGTAAGTAGTTCTTTATTGGCTTTAGGTGTAAAACCGAATGATAAAATAGCCGTAATTACATCAAATAACAACCCCAATTGGCATAGTTTAGATATAGGAATTTTACAAATTGGCGCACAAAATGTACCGCTTTACGCTACATTATCCGCAAAAGATTATGCCTANATTCTAAATCANTCTGATGCAACCTATTGTTTTGTTTCTGATAATGATTTGTACGAAAAAGTAGCCTCAGTATTCAACAATACACAGCTAAAAAAGATTTTTTCTTTACAAGATACTCAAACAGATTATGGTTGGAATTCTTTTTTGAATATTGGAAAAAATAAAGATTATCAATCTAAAATAGAACGTTTAAAGGCTACTGTTAAGCCAGATGATTTAGCTACAATCATTTATACTTCTGGAACAACTGGTACTCCAAAAGGAGTGATGTTATCTCATAAAAACATCGTTTTTACCGTTTTTACAACAGCAAAAGGATTAGATTTAACCAAAGGCAGTAAAAGAACTATAAGCTACTTACCCATTTGCCATATTTTTGAAAGAACAGCTTCTTACTACAATCAATTTATGGGTTTTGAAGTGTATTTTGCAGAAAGTATCGAAAAAATTGGAGATACTATTAGGGAAGTAAAACCAAATTATTTGGCAGTTGTACCAAGATTATTAGAAAAGATTTTTGATAAAATCGTAGCTAAAGGAAGTCAACTTAAAGGCCTTAAAAAAGGACTTTTCTTTTGGGCCTTGGCCTTAGGAGAAAAGTATGAAGCCTATCATAAAAATGGATCTTTTTACGACTTTAAATTAAAGATTGCTAGAAAACTAATTTTCTCTAAATGGCAAGAAGCCTTGGGTGGTAATTTACAATTTATGGTGGCAGGAAGTGCGCCCACTCAAGAACGTCTTATTCGTGTTTTCACGGCAGCAGGCATCCATATTTTTGAAGGGTATGGCATGACAGAATCTTCACCTGGAGGAACCTTAAACGATTTAAGAAATAATGGTTTAAAAACAGGTTCCGTTGGCAAAGCATTAGAAGGCATCGAAATAAAAATTGCTGATGATGGCGAAATTTTAATGAAAGGTAATCATATAATGATGGGCTATTATAAAAATGATGAAATGACCAAAAAGACCATTGTTAACGGATATTTACACACAGGCGATATTGGCGAAATAGATGATGAAGGCTTCTTAACCATTACAGATCGAAAAAAAGAAATGTTTAAAACTTCAGGTGGTAAATACATTGCGCCTGCTGTTCTAGAAAGCGATTTAAAACAATCGCGTTTTATAGAACAAGTTATGGTCATTGGAGAAGGCCAAAAAATGCCAGCAGCACTAATTCAACTTAATTTCGATTTTATAAAAGATTGGGCAAAAATGAAAGGATATGAAATTTCCAATTTCTCTACAGATCAAAGGGTAACCAACAGAATTCAAAAAGAAATTGATTTTTACAATCAGAATTTTGGGAAATGGGAGCAAATTAAAAAGTTTGAAATTACACCCGATGAATGGACAATTGATGCAGGTCTTTTAACCCCAACAATGAAAATGAAACGGAAGGTAATTAAGGAAAAATATAAAAATTTACATCAAAAAATATATAATTCTTAAAATTAAAAGCATTTAAATATCTATTTGTGAAATAAAAGGAATTTTAGTATTTTGCAATACTACAAAACAGAACATATGGCAACAAAAATTACAAGGTTATTCGATTTTCCTTATTATCAATTAGAGACATACAATCTTAAAAATGCATTTTCCACAAAATACAATGGAGTATGGGAAACGTTATCTACACAACAATATGTAGACAAAGCGAATCAATTAAGTAGAGGCTTGCTTAAATTAGGATTAAACCCTAATGATAAGGTGGCCATAATTTCTACCAATAACAGAAACGAATGGAACATTTGCGATATTGGTGTGTTACAAACTGGTGCACAAACGGTACCTATTTATCCAACAATTTCTAAAGAAGATTACCAATATGTAATCAACCATTCAGAAGCTATTTATTGTTTTGTTTCAGATGATACGATTCTTGAAAAATTAAATCAAATTAAGGGTGACACACAACTTAAAGGTATTTTTACTTTTGATGATGTAAAAGGCGAAAAAAGCTGGAAAGAAATTTTAGAACTTGGCGAAGATACTTCTAATCAAGATGAGGTTGAAGCCAGAAAAAATGCTGTAAAAGCCGAAGATTTAGCTACCTTAATTTACACCTCTGGAACCACAGGAAGACCAAAAGGGGTCATGTTATCTCATAAAAATGTAGTGAGCAATGTTTTGGCTTCTAAAAAAAGAGTGCCTTTAGAGTATGGAAACTCTAAAGCATTAAGTTTTTTACCTGTTTGTCACATTTTTGAAAGAATGATTTTATACCTATATCAATATTGTGGTGTATCTGTATATTTTGCTGAATCTATAGAAAAACTAACTGAAAATGCACAAGAGGTAAAACCTCAGGTTATGACTGCTGTGCCTCGTTTATACGAAAAAATATACGATAAAATTATTTTAAAAGGTGAAGATTTAGATGGCGTTAAAAAGAAATTATTCTTTTGGGCAGTTAATCTTGGTTTAAAATATAAGCCTTATGGCGCAAATGGCTGGTGGTATGAAAAGCAATTGGGTTTGGCTCGTAAACTTATTTTCTCGAAATGGCAAGCAGCCTTAGGAGGAGAATTAAAATTAATGGTTTCTGGTAGCGCTGCATTACAACCAAGACTTACAAGAATTTTTGCTGCTGCTGATATGCCAATTATGGAAGGTTATGGTCTTACAGAAACTTCTCCTGTTATTTCTGTAAATGACCAAATGAATGGTACTTTTAGAGTAGGAACCGTTGGAAAAGCAATTGATGATGTTGAAGTTAAAATTGCACAAAATGGAGAAATTCTAGTAAAAGGACCAAACGTAATGCAAGGATATTATAAAGACCCTAAAAAAACGGCAGAAGTAATTAAAGATGGTTGGTTTCATACGGGTGATAAAGGAGAATTTGACAAAGATGGTTTCTTAAAAATTACAGGTAGAACAAAAGAAATGTTTAAAACTTCTGGTGGTAAATATGTTATTCCACCATTATTAGAGGGAGAATTAAAACAGTCTTTATTTATAGAACAAGTGATGGTTGTTGGCGAAAATGAAAAAATGCCTGCTGCAATTATTCAACCTAATTTTGAATATTTAACAGATTGGGCAAAAGATCATGAAATAACATATTCTACTAACGAAGATTTAATTAAAAACCAAAAAGTAATCGATGCGATTCAAGAAGCTGTAAACGATTGTAATCGTAATTTTGGTAAATGGGAACAGATAAAAGTTTTTAAACTAACCCCAGAGGTTTGGTCTATTGATGGTGGCCATTTAACACCAACAATGAAAATGAAAAGAGCAGTAATTAAGAAAATTTACAACAATTTATACGAAGAAATTTACAGAGGTTAATTAAGAGTAAAAAATCCGCTTGTAATCTACGTAACTTTTAAAAGTATTTATTTATGCACCAAATTGTATATTATTCTATTTCTGAAAAGATAATAACAGAAAAAATAATTTCTGAAATTATAGAAACATCGCGTAAAAATAATTCAAGAAAAGATATTACAGGCTGTTTACTATATTATGACAACGTTTTTTTGCAATTATTAGAAGGTAAAAAAGAAGCTGTCAAGACGCTATATGAAACTATTAAAAAAGACGAAAGACACTCTAATGTTACTTTAATTATTGAGGAAGATTTAAATAAAAAAATATTTCCAAATTGGAGTATGGCTTTAAGCAATTTCGAGAACAATAAGGCAGATATGGATAAATTTATAAAAAGTATAGATTTCTTCTCCAGTAATGTTCCAAAAAAAACAGAAGCTATAGATTTATTTTGGCGAATGGCAAAACAGATTGTAGTAAAATAAAGTGTTTAAAAATTACACAAAAAAGTCCCAATTTATAATATAAATTGGGACTTTTTTAATTGTTTGACAATTCTATTAGATTGTTTTTATAGAGCATCCAATAGCTCTTGTTTCTGTTTTTTCTATCGTTTTTCCCGCTAATAGCGCATCAACAGCATTTTCTACATATTTTTCTGTAACAGTATCTGGGTTTCTCGAACTGTTATCGATAGCCCCAATATATTGCACTTTCATATCTTCTTTAGTAACAATATAAACGTGTGGTGTTTTTGAAGCACCAAATTTTGGGTATACATTTTGCCCCTCATCCAACAAATACGGAAAATTAAAACCCTTTTCATCTGCTCTTACTTTCATTTTGTCAAAACTATCATCTGGCACAGCAGCAGGGTCATTAGGATTTATGGCAATTACAGGATACCCTTCTTCTTGGTATTTATCATTTAAGGCGATTATTCTATCTTCATTTGCCACAGAATAAGGACAGGTGTTACATGTAAAAATGATGATAAAACCTTTGGCATCTTCATAGTCAAATAAAGAAACCATAGTACCATCTATGTTTTTTAGTCTAAAATCTTCAATTGTGTCTCCGACTTTATAACCACCACTATTCTTTAAAGTAAAAGCTGCTGTGGTAAATACAACCACCGCAAGTAATAAAATAGATTCAATTGTTTTCATAATTTATGGATTTAAAAAGGTTTTTAACTCATTTTCTAAAGTTTCATAATCAAAAGATTGCTCATAAAATTTTCTCTTATTTTTAGTATATATAATTGTTGCAGGCAATGCCCCACTCCAACTTTCATCAATAGCTTTAATCCAAACGTCTTCGTTAACATCATCTAATAAAACAACCTCAGATTGCAGCTTTTTTCTATTGATAAATGGAATTAATTTCTTTTCTACTTGTTTCGGAAAGTCTAAACTCACCAATAAAACTGCTACATTCTTGTCTGCGTATTCTTTATTAATTTTCTCAAAATAAGGTAATTCTTTTACACAAGGCGCGCACCAAGTTGCCCAAAAATTAATAACATACGTCTTATCGTCTTTTTTTTCTAAAAGCGGTTTGAGTTGGTTATAATCATACGTTTTTACACTTGTAGTTGTGCTAGTCACTTCTTTTTTTAATGCTGTAACTATTTCTTTTTTTACTTCATTTTTGCACGAAGTCAGAAAAAAAAGGAAACCAAAAAGTAACATTATTTTTTTTATCATCTGCTAAAATTACATTTTTTAAAAAGGCCACGTTAATAATTAACTGATTCTTAACAAAAAAACCTCATAAAAAATAATTTATGAGGATTTAATATATTACTATTTACTATAATTAATCGTAAATATCGTTTAAAACTTTCGCCAAACGAATGCCTCCTTTTTGCAATTGCGTTCTTACGGTTTCCAAATAATCATAAGAATATCTGTATTTTAAGTTTTCGCCAACTTTTACTGACTGGTACACTTTTTTTGTAATTTGATGCACCTCTTCAACCCAATCTATAACACTTCCTTGGTTAAGAGCTTCAATTTGTTTTTTAGATAATTTTTTAGAATTGTTTGCTAATTCTATATAACTCATATTAAAGCTTTCAATAATTTTTGTATCCCAAACACTATGTAAGTTTGTTCCTTGTCCAAACCATTGTACCTGTATATCATTACCACCTTTATCTTCTCTTCTTCCAATATGCATCGGTTGATGTAAGTCTCCAATTAAATGCACTAACATTTTTAAATGAAAAACAATATCATCTTCGCTACTTTCTTTATTTTTTAGCGTTTTAATACAAGTAGCTATAGCAGTAACTAAATCGCCTTTTGGATTTTTCTCAGCAGTGTCGTAAGTTTCATCTAAACCCATATTTACATAATGCCAAGAACTGTATTTCCTGTATTTTTTATCTGATTTTATTTCATCGGCGTAGGTAGATACAAAAGCCAAGCTTTCTCCTTTCAAAATCTTATCAATTTTTCTTTTTGCTCTTTTAGTTAAATGTTTTTCAGCAATTTCACCAGTAGCTCTATGTCCATTTTGCCCCCAAAACATGAGGTCATCAGAAGATGAATTCATCATAGTAAAAAGAGGAATTAATAGCAATAATTTAAATTTCATCTGTGTATCATAATTTATAAATGTTTTGCTAAATTATAAAATATATCATCAAGTAGTTTGGAAAATCAAAAAAAAATATTATATCTTTGTGATATCATTTTAATATCATACTAAATTATACACAAATGAAAGTAGAAAAAATTATTAAACCTGCAAATGGTTATTTAATGTTAGTAATAGTATTAGCGTTGTTTTTTGGAGGTATCGCTATGTCATTTATAAAATCTCCAATTTTTATTATTGTTTCTGTTTTAGGGTTTATCGGTTTTTTTGGTTTTATTTTAGTAAATCCGAATACCTCAAAAGTTATTTTACTTTTTGGTAAATATATAGGCACTATTAAAGATAATGGCTTGTATTGGGCAAACCCATTCTTTACCAAGAAGAAAATTTCTTTAAGAGCTAGTAACTTTGATAGCGAACGTTTAAAAGTAAACGATAAATTAGGAAACCCAATAATGATTTCTACCATTTTAGTTTGGCGCGTTACCAATACCTATAAAGCTGCTTTTGATGTAGATAATTACGAGAATTTTGTTCGTGTACAGACAGATGCTGCTGTGCGTAAATTGGCAAGTATGTATCCTTATGATAATTTTGCTGATGAAGGTCATGATGAAGATATTACACTAAGATCGAGTGTTAACGAAGTTTCTGAGGCTTTAGAAAAAGAAATCGATGAGCGTTTGTCTATAGCTGGTATAGAAGTGCTTGAAGCAAGAATCGGCTATTTAGCTTATGCCCAAGAAATTGCTTCTGCTATGCTAAAAAGACAGCAGGCAACTGCAATTGTTGCTGCAAGACATAAAATTGTACAAGGTGCTGTAGAAATGGTAGAAATGGCGTTAGAAGAATTAAACAGAAAGCAAATAGTGGATTTAGATGAAGAACGCAAAGCTGCAATGGTGAGTAACTTATTGGTTATATTATGTGGAGATAAAGAAGCGTCTCCTGTTGTAAATGCCGGTACTTTAAGTCATTAAAACATTTCTTTAAAGTTTCTTTTTTAAATGAGAGGTGTTTTGTCTTTTAAACTTATAAACGGAGTCTTAATCATTAATAATTCAGACTTAAAAATAAAATATCGGAAGTTAAAATATGCATTAGATGTTTTAAAAATTTTTGGCAGTATTTCTTTGATTTCTCTTTTCATTGATAAACTAAAAAACTATGAAAATAGTATTGGAATTTATGAAAATCTAAAGTTTTGGATTTTGGGAATCGCATCTGTCTACTTAGTCTACTTGTTTTTTGAGTTTATATTTAAACGAGTGTGGTTTTTTGAAATAGCTATAAATGACATCACTCAAATTAAAAATGGAAGATGATAAAGACGAAAAAGAAATTAATGAAGACAGTAAGATAGAAGTTACATTCGTTAAAAATAATGGGAGATCTAAAACTATCGAATTAAAAAAAGAGAACAAGCAATTAGCACCTTTTTTGGAGGAATTAAAAAAAAGAAATTCAAGAATAAAAATTAAGCACATAGATTCATATGAAAGAATATAAAATAGTTGAATTAAAACTAGGGTTTAGAAATAGAACACAAAATTTTGAAGATTTATTAAATCAACACGCCAGAGAAGGCTGGAGATTTGTAGAAATTCCGCATGGCTGGAATAGTATGATTTTAGAGCGAGACAAAAATAGATAATGAAAGTTTTTAAAGAAGAGCAACGTTTTACGCAATTATGGCTAATAGTTTTAATGGTCATAAGCATAACTGTGCCCATTCTTATTATCGTTCAAGAATATACCAAAGAAAACACCAAAATAACTACGAATCAATTGGTGCTTACCCTATTGGGTATTTTAGTTTCTGCGCTTCTAATTTTCATTTTTAAACTTACCACAAGAATCGATGAAAAAGGAATTCACTATCAGTTTTTCCCTTTTCAATTTAAATTAAAGCTAATTTCTTGGAACGAAATTACTAAAGCTTATATTCGTATTTATGACCCAATTGGAGAGTATGGTGGTTGGGGCTTAAAAGGCGGTTGGTTTAAATCTAAAGGAAAAGCAATTAATGTTTCTGGTGATATTGGTATTCAATTAGAATTAAAAACAGGAAAGAAACTATTAATTGGAACCCAAAAAAAAGAAGAAGCAACACAGGTTTTACAAACCTATCAATTAAAAATAAATTCAAATGATACGAATTATTAGTTATATTGTTTTTTCAGTTTTCACCATAACTTTGTCTTTGGCTCAAGTAAAATCCGAAGAAATTACAATCAATAATCAAGCAATTCAGTTGCCTGGCACTTTATCGTATTCAACAGAAAATCAACCCTTAATCATTTGGATTCACGGGTCTGGAAATGTAGATAGAAACGGAAATCAGGCAGGAGCCAATGTAAACGCCAACTATATAAAACAATTTAGAGATGCTGTAAATAAGCAAGGAATCGCATTTTTTAGTTATGACAAACGAACAGCAAACTCAAAAAATATGACCTTTATTCAAAAAGAAGGTGTTTTATTTTCTGATTTTATTTTAGATGCAAAAGAAGTCATAAACCACTTTAAAAAAGACAAACGATTTTCTAAAATTATCTTAGCGGGTCATAGTCAAGGTTCTTTAGTAGCGATGAATGCTCTAGAAAAGGTTGATAAATATATTTCTATTGCGGGTGCAGGCGAAACGGTAGATAAAACGATTATAAAACAAGTTACTGCTCAAAGTGCAGATTTAGGAAAAACCGCAGCAGCACACTTTAAAGAATTAGCAGAAACTGGCTCGATAAAAGAAGTGAATCCTATGTTGATGAGTATTTTTGCGCCACAAAATCAACCTTTTTTTAACACTTGGATGAAAGAAAATCCAACTGAAATTTTAAAACAAGTCACGATTCCTATTCTTATTTTAAATGGAGATAAAGATCTGCAAGTAAAAATTTCAGATGCTGAGGCGTTGCATAATGCTAATTCTAAATCAAAAATGGTAATCATAGAAAATATGAATCATGTGCTAAAAAATATCGAAAAAGAGGAAAGTAATATGAAATCCTATTTCTCTCCAGATTTTCCAATTTCAGAACAACTTATTGAAACCATTGTTTCATTTGTAAAAAAGTAATACCTAAATGTCTAAGAAGAAAGCTTTCGCATTGCGAGTTAATGAAGATATGATCAAAGCTATTGAAAAATGGGCTGCAGATGAATTCCGTTCTACAAACGGACAAATAGAATGGATGTTAATGCAAGCTTTAAAAGAGGCAAAACGCGAACCTAAAAAGAAAGAAGAATAGTTGGTAAAAAATATTAATTGTTAAAATAAACGCCCAATTTTTATTGGGCGTTTGCTATTTTGTATCTTGGTGCCTGTAAAATTCAAATCTTCAAAACATATACAATGAAAAAACTAATCACCTTACTTTTTTTATGCGCAACTCCGCTACTCTTTTCTCAAGAGTTTTCTATGGATTTGGTAAAAAACATGAAACCAAGAAACATTGGCCCTGGAGGAATGTCTGGTCGTGTAACATCGATTGATGTTGTGGAATCTAATCCCGAAATAATGTACGTAGGTACTGCTTCTGGTGGAATTTGGAAATCGACTTCTGGAGGCGTAAAATGGGAACCTATTTTCGAAAAAGAACTCACGGCTTCTATTGGTGCTGTTGCCATTCAACAATCAAATCCGAGTGTTATTTGGGCTGGTACTGGAGAAGGAAACCCAAGAAATAGTTTAAATGGAGGTTTCGGAATCTATAAATCTTTAGATGCAGGGAAAACCTGGAAAGCGATGGGTTTGGAAAAAACACGTCATATTCATAGGGTTATTATTCACCCTACAAATCCAGATATTGTATATGTGGGTGCCATTGGTTCTCCTTGGGGAGAGCATAAAGAACGTGGTGTTTACAAAACTACGGATGGTGGAAAATCATGGAAACAAATTTTGTTTACAAATATAAAATCAGGAACAGCAGATTTAATTATGGATCCTACAAATCCGAATAAATTAATCGCTGCAATGTGGGAACACAAACGCGATCCTTGGTTTTTTAATTCTGGCGGAAAAGGATCTGGTTTATACATTACACATGATGGTGGAGAAAACTGGAAAAAAGTTACAGAAAAAGAAGGTTTTCCAAAAGGAGATTTAGGGAGAATTGGTGTAGCAATTGCGCCAAGCGAGCCAAATGTAATTTACGCTTTAGTAGAAGCAAAAAAGAACGCCTTATATAAAAGTGAAGATGGTGGTTTTAAATGGAAAAAAATAAACGATAAACCAGGCATTGGAAATCGTCCTTTTTATTATTCAGAAATTTATGTAGATCCACAAAACGAAAATAGAATATATACTGTTTTTACGTATGTAAATGTTTCGCAAGATGGAGGAAAATCATTTCGTGAATTAATGCCTGCTTACAATGCAAACAACGGCGTGCATCCAGACCATCACGCTTGGTGGATTCATCCAAAGAATGGTAAATTTATGATTGATGGAAATGATGGTGGACTAAATATTACTAAAGATGGTGGTAAATCTTGGCGTTTTATTGGAAACATTCCTGTTGCTCAATTTTATCATATTAATGTGGATAATGAGTTCCCTTATAACGTTTATGGAGGAATGCAAGACAATGGTTCTTGGAGAGGCCCTGCTTACGTTTGGAAAGCACAAGGAATAAGAAATAGCTATTGGCAAGAAATTAGTTTTGGCGATGGTTTTGATGTAGTACCAGATAAAGACGATTCAAGATATGGCTGGTCTATGAGTCAGCAAGGTTCTGTAGTGAGATATGATTATATTACAGGAAACAATTATTCTGTAAAACCAACGCATAAAGACCCAAATGTAAAATTACGTTTCAACTGGAATGCAGCCATTAATATGGATCCTTTTGATAATAATACCTTGTATTTTGGTAGTCAGTATGTGCATAAATCTACAGATAAAGGGTTAACTTGGAGTGTAATTTCTCCTGATTTATCAACCAATAATCCAGAAAAACTAAAACAAGCAGAAAGTGGTGGTTTAACTATGGATGCCACTGGTGCCGAAAATCATTGTACAATTTTGGTCATTGAACCAACAGTTTTAGAAAAAGATGTTTTATGGGCTGCCACCGATGATGGTCA
>P_2C_Liq_3_UnCtyDRAFT_100306_pt1 | contig 14686 bp, 9 predicted proteins | sample Pon2CUnioCityCA_3_FD_9720 | JGI IMG/M metagenome (IMG submission 9720)
TAAAANNATCAGTAAACTCTAGAAGATTTTGACCTTTAAATATGTTCATAATTTACAGTATTTGTGGACTTTAAAGATAAGCATTTATCTACTTACCACAATATAATTTTTCAAAAAATCAACGAGTTTTTGAATAGCAAGTCCTCTATGAGAAATTTTATTTTTTGTTGCCGATGACATTTCTGCAAAAGAAATATTATAACCTTCAGGTTCAAAAATAGGGTCGTACCCAAAACCTTTTTCACCTTGTTTTTTATGCAGAATTTTGCCCTTACAAATTCCCTCAAATAAAAATTGTTGGTTATCAATATTTAAACAGATAGCGGTTTTAAATTGTGCGTTTCTATTATCGGTATTTTTTAATTCTGACAGTAATTTTTGCATATTATTTTCAGCATTTGCTGGTTCTCCTGCAAATCTTGCAGAGTAAACACCGGGTTTTCCATCCAAACTTTCTACTTCTAAACCTGTATCATCTGCAAAACAATTGTAATTAAATTTTTGGGTGATATAATTGGCTTTTAATTTGGCATTGCCTTCTAAAGTAGTTTCGGTTTCATCAACTTCATCAAAACAATTAATATCTTTTAAACTCAATAACGTAATGGAGTTTGGTAACATTTCTTGTACCTCTTTCAATTTATTTAAATTATTGGTGGCAAAAACGAGTTTCATATAGTAAAATTCAGCGTTTAAAATTGAATGTTCAAAGTTACAAAAGTTAAGACACGGTTTTTGTAAAAATATAAGTTAAAAATTTCTACAAAAATTTGAGTTCTTCCTCCTTTTGGGAAGTTAGATGTTTTTTTTACTCATGATGATAAGGTTCATTTCGTAAAATCGTAAAACCTCTATAGAGCTGTTCTACAATAAAAAGACGTATCATTTGATGCGAAAACGTCATTTTAGATAACGATATTTTACCTTGTGCTTTTTGATACACAGCATCAGAAAAACCATAAGGACCACCAATTACCAAAACCAATTGTTTGAGTCCAGCATTCATTTTCTTTTGCAAATATGCAGAAAACTCAAGAGAGGTAAAATGTTTTCCTTTATCATCTAATAAAACGAGTTGATCTGTATTTTGTAGTTTAGATAAAATCAATTCACCTTCTTTTTCTTTTTGTTGAATTTCGCTTAAATTCTTCACATTTTTGATGTCAGGAATAATTTCTAATTCAAACTTTATATAATGTTTCAATCGATTTTGATATTCATCAATCAACTGAACCAAGTGTTTATTGTCAGTTTTACCTATGGCTAAAAGTTTAATTTTCATAGTATGTTTTGAAAAAGAGACGCAAAATCCCACAAATTTTAATAATTATTTTTTAAAGTAATTCGTGAAATTGGTGTTATTATACCAACAAATTTATCAGTTTTAAAACATAAAATCGCTAGATCTTCTTAAAAGTTCAAAATCATTACTATTTTTACATCAGAATAATGCAAATATGATATCAGAAGCACAATTTCAAAACGAATTAGATATAATTATAAAAAATGCTCTTAGAGAAGATATAGGTGATGGAGATCATACTTCACTTTCTTGTATTCCTGCGGATGCAAAAGGTAAAGCTAAATTATTGGTAAAAGACGCAGGAATTATTGCTGGAGTTGAATTTGCAAAACAAGTGTTTCGTTATGTGGATGCTGATTTAAAAGTAGAAACTTTTAGAAACGATGGCGATAAAGTAAAGTATGGCGATGTTGTTTTTCACGTTTCTGGCAAATCACAATCTATTTTAATGGCAGAACGTTTGGTATTAAATGCGATGCAAAGAATGTCTGCAATTGCCACCAAAACTGCTTTTTTTGCAAATCTTTTAGAAGGCACAAAAACCAAAGTGTTAGACACAAGAAAAACCACTCCAGGCATTAGAGCGTTAGAAAAATGGGCGGTTAAAATTGGAGGTGGAGAAAATCACAGATTTGCCTTGTATGATATGGTTATGATTAAAGATAATCACATTGATTTTGCTGGCGGAATTACTGCAGCAATTACCAAAACCAAAAACTATTTAGCAAATAAAAACCTAGATATAAAGATAATTGTAGAAGCGAGAAGTTTAGCAGAAATTCAAGAAATTTTAGCTAACAAAGGTGTGTATAGAATTCTAATTGATAACTTTAATTACGAAGACACCAAAAAGGCAGTCGCTTTAATTGGCGATTTATGTTTAACAGAATCTTCTGGAGGAATTAATGAAGATACGATTCGAAAATATGCAGATTGTGGCGTAGATTTTATATCATCAGGAGCCTTAACACATTCTGTGTATAATATGGATTTGAGTTTGAAAGCGATTTAAAAGAGTTAAAATTTAAAGTTCAAAGTTCTGAGTTGACTTTGAATTATGAATTCAAAACCTTGAACTGAAAAAATGGAAGATTTTTTTGATAGTGAAGCATATTCAAAAATTGATTTTACAAAAACAAAAATCAAAAAAGGCGAATATGACAATTGTACCTTTGTTAACTGTAATTTTGAAGCAATGCATGCGTCAACTATTCAATTTGTAGAATGTGAGTTTATAGAGTGTAATTTTAGCAATACAATCGTAAAAGATACCGCTTTTAAAGACGTGAAATTTGTAAATTGTAAAATGATTGGTGTAAAGTTTTATGAATGTAATCCTTTTTTATTACAATTTTCGTTCAAAGATTGTCAACTAAATTATGCATCTTTTTATCAGCTTAAAATACCAAACACAACCTTTGTAAATTGTAATTTAGAGGAAGTAGATTTTACAGAAACCAATATTAGTAGTTCAATTTTTGAAAAATCAAACCTTAAAAATACTGTTTTTGATCGATCAAATTTAGAGAAAGCAAATTTTAATACGGCTTACAATATCCAAATCAATCCAGAAGAAAATCGTTTAAAAGGGGCAAAGTTTTCTAAAGAAAATGTATTTGGGTTGTTATCAAAATATAAATTGATTATTGAATGAAAAGATTAATTATTCTTTTGTTGTTGATTGTTGTGCTCGTTTCTTGTGATAAAAATGAAGAGAATGTTCCTGTTTTTGTATATAATATGAAAAGTAATTATCCAGAAAAATACTTATTAAATTCAGAAAATGAGAATTCATCCATTCAGTTTAAATATAGTACTAAAGCTGATGCTGCAACAAAAATAAACATCAAATATTTAAAAGAAAAGCAATTGTTAATTTTGGGTTTAGATACCTTAATTTCGATAAAAAGCACTTTTAAACCTAGAAATACGGAATTTAAAATGTATCAAACCAAACAAAAAAGTAATCCTATTACAACCTATGTTTTTAATAAAGATTATGGTTTGTTTGCAAGTTTAGGTTTTAAATCGCATCAATTATTTTTAAAAGATTCAATTACAGAACTTGAAAAAGAAACTATTTTTAAAGGTATTTTTATAGAATTAAATAAAACATATCTTCAGTAAGGTTTCCCCTTTGGGGAAATGTTTGAAAGACAAAGAGGCTTATGACCAAAGAAATAGAAGATAAACTTGATAAAATACCAGTGGTTTGTGTGCTGGTTCGTTTTGGGAAAAAAATAAAAGTCCCAGGATTGGAAGGTATGTCTTTATATGACGTTGTAGAAATGTATTTTATTGGCATTATAGAAGGCGCATTAACTACGAGAGCAGGCGGAATTGCGTACAGTTTTTTTATGGCTATTTTTCCGTTTTTACTATTTGTATTAACGTTAATTCCCTTTTTACCAATAGACGGTGCTCAAGAAGGATTACTATCTGTTATCAGCGATATTTTACCACCAAAAACCTTTGATGCTGTAGATTCTGTGATCATTGATATCATTAAAAATCAATATGGAGGATTGCTGTCTTTCGGTTTTTTGGCGTCACTTTTTTTAATGGCGAATGGTGTGAATGCAATTTTTGGAGGTTTCGAATATTCATATCACGTTAAAGAAGCCAGAAACTTTTTTAGAGCCTATTTTATATCGATATTAGTAACTTTAGTGATTGTCGTTTTCTTGTTAGTAACCATAGTTTTAATCATTTTTTTCGAATTACTTTTAAATGAAGTGGTTACTTTAGGCTGGTTAGAAGACAATTTAATTTGGCTGCAATTGGGTAAAGGTTTTATCTTTTTAAGTATGATCTTTATTACAGTATCCATACTTTATAAATATGGAGTTAAAGAAACTAAACATTCGGGTTTCTTTTCACCTGGCGCTGTTTTTACCACTATTTTATCGATTCTTACCTTTTATTTGTTCAGCTATTATGTAACAGAGTTTGCAAAATACAACGAGTTATACGGTTCGATAGGAACCTTATTAATTTTGATGTTATTCATTTGGTTAAATGCAATAATTTTATTGTTAGGGTTTGAGTTAAACGCTTCTATTTATGCGTTACGAAAGCGAAATAAAACCTTTGTAACTCCCGAAAAATTATAACTTTTTCACGATATTTGCACGCTTAAATTGGATGATTTCATTCAACTTATCATTCCTGCGTGATCAGGAATCTCAATTTTTATAAATTAGATTTTTAATTATCAGATTCCTGTTTTTGCAGGAAAAACAGAAAAGACTAAAAAAATGAAACCAAGCATCCCAAAAGGAACAAGAGATTTTTCGCCAACAGAAGTAGCCAATCGTACGTATATTATAAATACGATTAAAGCTAGTTTCGAAACCTTCGGATTTCAACCTATAGAAACACCAAGTTTTGAAAACTCTTCTACTTTAATGGGCAAATATGGAGAAGAAGGAGATCGTTTGATTTTTAAAATTTTAAATTCTGGGGATTATCTAGCAAAAGCTGATGAAAAATTTTTATCAGAAAAAGATAGTTTAAAATTAACTGCTCAGATTTCAGAAAAAGCACTGCGTTACGACCTTACAGTGCCTTTTGCAAGATATGTAGTACAACACCAAAACGAAATCACTTTTCCTTTTAAACGTTACCAAGTGCAACCCGTTTGGCGAGCAGACAGACCACAAAAAGGGCGTTTTAGAGAATTTTTTCAATGTGATGCAGATGTTGTGGGTAGCAAATCTTTATGGCAAGAAGTAGAATTTATTCAATTGTATGATATTGTTTTTACCAAATTAGGTTTGGCAGAAACAACGATTAAAATGAACAACCGTAAAATTTTATCAGGAATTGCAGAAGTAATTGGGGCACAAGATAAACTCATCGATTTTACAGTGGCTTTAGATAAGTTAGATAAAATTGGTCAAGAAAAGGTAGAAGCAGAAATGCTAGCGAAAGGAATTACAGAAGATGCCATACAAAAAGTACAACCTTTATTCTCTTTTGATGGTAGTAATGAAGAGAATTTAGATGCTTTAGCAACACTACTAAAAACATCAGAAGAAGGTACAAAAGGAGTTGAAGAATTACGTTTTGTAATTAATACGATATCAGAATTAGGTTTGCAAACGGCTAATTTAGAGATCGATGTAACATTAGCAAGAGGCTTAAATTATTATACAGGTGCAATTTTTGAAATAGCTGCGCCTAAAGGTGTAAAAATGGGTTCAATTGGTGGTGGAGGTAGATATGATGATTTAACAGGAATTTTTGGAATGCCTGATGTTTCTGGAGTTGGAATCTCCTTTGGATTAGATAGAATATATCTTGTACTAGAAGAATTAGGTTTGTTTAAAACGGTCGATTTACCAAAACCAAAAGTATTATTTGTTAATTTTGGCGAAGCAGAAGGTTTGTATTGTATGAAAGCCATTGCAGAATTAAGAGCAAACGGAGTAAAGTCTGAACTGTATCCTGATGCTACTAAAATGAAAAAACAAATGAATTACGCCAACAAACGCGAAATTGAGTTTGTTGTTATTGTAGGCTCGCAAGAAATAGAAAACAAGAGCTATACATTAAAAAATATGGTTTCTGGAGTGCAAACAAAATGTTCGTTATCAGAATTGATAACCCAATTAAAATAGTCTTCAATAAGCTAAAACTATTATCTGTTTGATAAAGCTAAGTTTCTGATTTTATATAGAGCCCGTCAAAATATAAAGCAAGTGTATTTTATCAAATTATACTGATATAACGATTTCTGATATAAAAGGAGTTGTAAAACATAACATTATCGTAAATTCGCATACGCAAAAATTACCATTCAAATACTTGAATTCATCAACATAATGAACGACGAAAGAATAGAAGAAATAGGAGAAAACCACGTGGGTACATCAGCAAAAACACCATTGAGAGCAGATGCTTTTGCTATTTCTGATCAAGAAAAGATAGACAAAATCCAAGAAAGTGTAAGAGATATACTACATACTTTAGGAATGGATTTAACAGACGATAGTTTACAAGGCACACCAAAAAGAGTGGCGAAAGCTTTTGTAAATGAGCTGTTTATGGGTTTGAACCCTAAAAACAAGCCAAAAGCATCAACCTTCGATAATAATTACAATTATGGCGAAATGTTGGTCGAAAAAAACATAGTAGTCTATTCTACTTGCGAGCATCACTTATTACCCATTATTGGTAGAGCACACGTTGCGTACATTTCTGATGGAAAAGTAATTGGTTTGTCAAAAATGAACAGAATTGTAGAGTATTTTGCAAAAAGACCACAAGTACAAGAGCGTTTAACAATGCAAGTGGTACAGGCAATGCAAGAAGCTTTAGGCACACAAAACGTAGCTTGTGTTATCGATGCAAAACATTTGTGTGTAAATTCAAGAGGAATTAAAGACATTGAAAGCTCAACAGTAACCGCAGAATTTGGAGGTGAATTTAAGGAAAAAGACACGAAACGCGAATTTTTAGATTACCTAAAAATGGATACCGATTTCGATTAGATCTCAAATTGATTCATAATCTTTAGTAAAAATACCGTTTAGAACTTTTCTAAACGGTATTTTGCTTTTGTATGGTTAATGTATGGTTAAAATATCGAATTAAAAATTACCGAAACATTTTTTATTTTTTTGTATAGTTTTTTTGTGCTGTAAGTTTATTTAAAAAATGGTAAACGGTTATAAATTTGTAAAAAAAAATAAACAATAATTATCAAATCAATAAAAAATGAATAAATTTTTTAGAAAATCGAACTTTAAAATACTACTACCTGTATTTTTATTATCATTTTGTATGCAGCCATTAATAGCTGCCGAGAACACATATAATGATAATGCACCAACCATAAACGCACCAACACCTCCTGTTCGAGAAACATTAGATGTCATTTCAATTTTTAGTGAAGCTTATAACAATATTTCAGGGGCAAATTACAATCCTAATTGGCAACAAAGTGGTCTTTCATCAGCAAATACTGATTTTCAACCTTTAGGATCTGGAAATTCAGTTTTGGCTTACACAAAATTTAATTATCAGGGAATTGAATTCAATTCTATTCAAGATTTAACCGCAATGGAGTATTTACATTTAGATATTTGGACCGTTGATGGTGTCATTCCAAGCGTAACTGTGATAAGTTCTGGGGCTGAAATTCCACATACGCTTGGCAACAGTGATGGCGAGTGGAAAAGTTTCGAGATTCCTATAGCCGGTATTACACGCGATATAACCAAAGCAATTCAATTAAAATTTACGGGAGGTAATGGTTCTTCAACCGCTATTTATGTGGATAATATTTACTTTTATAAAAAGGCAACAGCTTCAGGAAAAGATGCAACATTAAGTGCTTTAGAAGTAGATGGAACTTCGGTTGAAGATTTTTCACCAAACTCTGAGACTTATTTAATGGCTTTACCAGGTGGAACGACACAAATACCTCAAATTACACTAGCTACAACAACAGATGTTTCAGCTTCAACAGCTATAACGCAAGCGTCTTCTATTCCTGGAGATGCTACTGTTTTAGTGACATCACAAGATGGTTCAACTACAAAAACGTATAAAGTTTCTTTTCATATTGGAGCACCAAATACAAATGCGCCAACACCACCTGCTCGAGAAGCGTTAGATGTTATTTCAATTTTTAGTGATGCTTATAACAATATAACTGGAGCCAATTATAATCCATATTGGCAACAGAATGGTTACAATTCAGCAGATACAAATTTTCAACCGACAGGATCTGGAAATGCGGTATTAGCATATCCAAGTTTTAATTATCAAGGAATAGAATTCAATTCACGTCAAGATTTAACTTCTATGGAGTTTTTACACCTAGATATTTGGACAGTAAATGGCGCAACTCCTTATGTAACTGTTATCAGTTCAGGAACTGAAATTCCGCATGCAATTCCAAATGGCGATGGACAATGGCAAAGTATAGAAATCCCTGTAGCCGGTATAACAGGTAATATTACGAGTGCTATTCAATTAAAGTTTACAGGAGGTAATGGTTTTACAACAGAAATCTATTTAGATAATATTTATTTCTACAAGAAACCTACCAGTACAGGAAAAGATGCAACGCTAAATGCTTTTGAAGTTGATGGAAGTTCAGTTGCAGGATTTTCACCGAATTCAGAAGCCTATTTAATGCCTTTACCAGGTGGTACAACACAGGTACCTCAAGTTACTTTGGCCACAACAACAGATGCTGCAGCTACAAGAGTAATTACACAAGCGTCTTCTATACCTGGTGATGCTACTGTAGTTGTAACATCACAAGATGGTTCAACAACAAAAACCTATAAAGTATCCTATTTTATTGGAGCGCCACATGTAAATGCGCCAACTCCACCTTCTCGTAACTCATTAGATGTAATCTCAATTTTTAGTAACGCTTACAACAATATCTCTGGTGCAAATTACAATCCAGATTGGCAACAAGTTGGTTTTACTTCTGCGAATACTAATTTTCAACCTACAGGTTCTGGAAATGCAGTATTAGCATACCCAAACTTTACGTATCAAGGAATTGAATTGAATTCAGTCCAAGATTTAACAGGTATGGAGTTTTTACATTTAGATATTTGGACGGTTAAAGAAGTTGTGCCTACTATTGCTGTTTTAAGTACAGGAGCAGAAATTCCTCATACCATTACAAATGGAGATGGTCAATGGCAAAGCATAGATATTCCTGTTGCAGGAATAACAGAGGATATTACAAGAGCTGTTCATTTAAAGTTTGCTGGTGGAAATGGTTCTCCAAGCGCTATTTATGTAGATAACATTTATTTTTATAAAAGTCCTACAGCAGCAGAAAAGAATGCAACTTTAAGTGCATTACAAGTAGATGGCGTTTCAGTTCCAGGTTTTAAACCAAATTCAGAATCTTATTTAATGCCTTTAATTGGCGGAACCACTCAGGTGCCACAACTTACTTTGGCAACAGCTACAAATGCCTCAGCTACAGTAGCAATTACGCAGGCTACTTCTATTCCTGGTGATGCCACTGTTTTAGTAACCTCACAAGATGGCTCAACTACTAAAAGGTACAATGTTTCCTTCTTTATTGGAGCTCCACATATCAATGCACCAACACCACCTGCTCGAGAAAATGCAGATGTTATTTCAATTTTTAGTGATTCTTTCATTAATATTTCTGGTGCAAATTATAATCCATATTGGGAGCAAAGTGGTTATGCATCTGCAAATACAGCATTTGAACCAACAGGTTCTGGAAACGTAGTACTAGCATATACAAATTTTAGCTATCAAGGTATAGAATTTAATTCCATTCAAAATTTATCTTCTATGGAATATTTACATTTAGATGTTTGGACAGTTAATAGGCTACAACCAAATGTTGTTGTTATCAGTTCTGGTGCAGAAATTCCACACGCTATACCGAATGGAGATGGTCAATGGCAAAGCATAGATATTCCTGTTTCAGGTATAACAGAAGATATTACCAAAGCAATTCATCTGAAATTTACTGGGGGAGATGGTTTTTCAAATGATATTTATTTAGATAATCTTTATTTCTGGAAAGCACCATCACTTGGAGTAAAGAATTTAGAAATTTTGAACCTTAAGGTTTTCCCTAATCCTTCACAGAATAGTTGGACGATTCAAACTGATGTTGATAGTATTACTTCGGTTAAGGTATTTGATGTGCAAGGAAAAAATGTGTTTTCTTCAACACCAAATGATAAGATGACTGTTATTGATGGATCAAATTTAAAAATAGGATTTTATTACGCTCAGGTTAAAACCTTATCAGGAGTTCAAACAATGAAGCTTATAAAAAAGTAGGTGGTCTAATAATTATTAGTTCATCATTCTTTCTTATAAAAATAAAAATAAAAATATGACATTTATAAATCAAATAGAAACTAAATTAGTTTTAGCTTTATTTTGTGCGTTCTCAATTTCTGCCCAAACCACACAGGTGGGTAGTGGAAGTTACACAAATACTTATCCTGGGGCAGACAGTGCTGGGAGAAATGGTTTTCCTTCGGGGTCACCACAACTTACTGGTAATGCTGTAGGAAAACCAATTCCAACAAATGATTGGTGGTCTAAGTTGATCAAAGAAAATCACGCAGATAACTTATTTAATTATCCAATGACAATGAAAACCACAAATACAGGTTTAATTGTTACCTATATTCCTTGGGGAGTTATTGGAGATTCTGCACCAATAGAAGTTGGTTTAACAGGATTAAGTACAAATAGAGCAACCGTTTCTGATTACTCAGACTGGACAGTTACCATGAACTGGAAAGATGCCGATAACGAGTTAAAAGTGACTTCTGGTATTGGAATGCCTTTTCTCTATTATGAAAAAGATGCAGATGATGTTGTTCAGATTAAAGTAAATTCTGGTAATGCTTCTATTGATAATGAAATTCTAATTATTGAAAATGCCTCAAGTGGTCAAGATTTTGTTTTCTATGCACCTTCTGGAAGTACTTGGATGCAATCTGGAAATACGTATACATCAACTTTAAACGGAAAAACGTACTGGTCTATGGCAATGTTGCCACAAAATACAAGCAATGTTACTGGTGTTGCGCAAGATTTAAAGAAGTACGCGTATGTTTTTCCAACCAATACAAGTACATCTTGGGCTTATAATGAAAGTAATTCTAAAGTAACCACAACGTTTACAGTGACTAAAGACGTTAAAGAAGGTACAGATGATAAAATTTTATTAGGTTTACTACCGCATCAATGGTACAATTTAACTTCTAGTTCTCCAGTTCCCAATGCATATACGTATAGTTCTGTTAGAGGAGCGTTAAAAATGTTAGCAGAAGATAGTTTTACTGTAGAAAATACGTTTAAAGGTATTTTACCTACAATTCCGTACTTAGCCAATTATAGTAATGGTTTTAGTCCGTCAGAATTAGATGCTAAAATCTCTCAAATTGAAAATGATGGTTTAGCCACTTGGACAGATTCTTACAACGAAGGTCAAGTAATGAATCGTTTAATACAAACTGCAAGAATTGCAGATCAAACTGGCAATATTGAAGCAAGAGATAAAATGATTGCTACTGTTAAAGAGCGATTAGAAGATTGGTTAACTTACGAATCTGGAGAAAGAGCTTTTTTATTTTATTATAACGATACTTGGTCAGCTTTATTAGGTTATCCTTCAGGTCATGGGCAAGATACAAACCTTAACGATCATCATTTTCACTGGGGGTATTTCATTCATGCTGCTGCTTTTATGGAGCAATTTCAACCTGGTTGGGCAGCAAATTGGGGGCCAATGATTAACACTTTAATTAGTGATGCTGCTTCTTCTGATAGAAATGATGCAAAATTTCCTTTTTTAAGAAACTTTAGTCCTTATGCTGGACATAGCTGGGCAAATGGTTTTGCAAGTTTTCCTCAAGGAAACGATCAAGAATCGACTTCCGAAAGTATGCAATTTGCCTCTTCATTAATTCATTGGGGAACCATAACTGAAAATAATGCAATAAGAGATTTAGGTATTTATATATACACCACAGAACAAACAGCTGTAGAAGAATATTGGTTTGATGTGTATGAACGTAATTTTAGAGCAGAACAGCAATACAGTTTAGTCTCTAGGGTTTGGGGAAATTCTTATGATAATGGTACTTTTTGGACAGCAGATATTGCTGCTTCTTATGGTATAGAAATGTATCCTATTCACGGTGGTTCTTTTTACCTGGGTCATAATCAACAATATGCACAAAAGCTATGGACAGAAATTTCTCAAAATACAGGAGTTTTAAGTAAAGAAGACAACGATAATTTATGGCATGATACTTATTGGAAATATTTATCAATGACTAATCCTCAAGAGGCTGTAAACCTATACATTGCCTATCCTGAACGTAATTTGAAGTTTGGTATTTCTGATGCACAAACGTATCACTGGTTACATTCTGTGAATGCTATGGGTGTTATCGATGCTACTATTACTGCAGACTATCCTATTGCTGCTGTGTTTAAACAAAATGGAGAAACTACGTATGTAGCTCATAATTATTCGGATGCTCAAATTGTGGTTACGTTTTCTGATGGATTTCAATTAACAGTACCAGCAAACCAAATGAAAACCAATAGAGATATAGATGTTTCTGGAGTTTTATCGTCAGATTTTGAGCAAGCTTTCCCTAATGGAAGTGTAAATTTATCCGTAAGTACTACAGGTGGTAATGTTACCAAAGTCGAGTTTTTTGATGGAAGCACTTCCATTGGCGAAGATACCTCAGAGCCCTATCAGTTTAAAGCTGATAATCTAACGTTAGGGGTTCACGGATTTTACGCGAAAGTCTATGTCGATGCTCAATTTAATGTTACAAACATTGTTGAAGTTCAGGTTGGTGAGCAAGTGCCTTATACAGGAACACCGATTGCAATTCCTGGTGTTGTAGAAGCTGGTTTTTATGATAAATTTGAAGGGGGAATAGGACAAAACATTAGTTATGTTGATACTTCTATAGGTAATAATGGCGATTTTAGAACCGATGAAAATATCGATGCAATTTCTGTAAATGGAGAAGGAGCAACTGTAGGTTGGAATTCAGCAGGAGAATGGATGGAATATACAATCGATGTTCAGACTGCTGGGAATTACGATTTAAGTTATAGATATGCTTCTGGAAATTCAGCAGGTGGAGGCCCTTTTTATTTCGAAGTGGATGGTAAAAAAGTAAGTCCAGATATTTATGTTCCTTATTCTTCAGATTGGGATGTTTGGCAATCAGATAATGTTTCGAATATAGCCTTAAGAAAAGGTGAAAATATACTGCGTTTATTTATAGAAAGTGGTGAGTTTAATATTGGTAAAATGACGTTTTCTTACAATAGTCCTTTATCTTATGTTCCACCAGTTGCAAATGCAGGAGCAAACGTTTCTGTAATAACACCAAATACAACTGCGAGTTTAGATGGTTCTGCAAGTAACGATCCTGAAGGAGAAACGATTACTTATAACTGGGAACAAATTTACGGACCAACAATCATCACTTTTAATGATAACACAACTGCATCACCAAATATTTCTAATTTAGTAGAAGGTGTTTATAAATGTAAATTAACGGTAAGTGATGGAGCTTATGAAGCTTCAGACGAAGTGCTAGTTTTGGTTTCAAGTTCTGGGAATATTAAACCAACCATATCAATTACATCTCCAGGTAATAATTCCTCTTTTAAAGAAGGTGCAGATATTACAATTTCTACGACCGCTAGTGATTTAGATGGTACAGTTACACTTGTAGAATTTTTTGATGGAGCAACAAAGTTAGGAGAAGATACTTCAGCTCCATTTAGTTTTGTATGGTCAGCAGCCAGTCTTGGATCGCATCAAATTACTGCAATAGCAACAGATAATTTAGGTGCAAAAACGACATCTACTGCAGTAAATATTACGGTTTCTGAAGAAAAGAAATGTTCTGAGGTTTCATCAGAAGCGCAACAAGGCACTTTTTCTCAAGGATATCGAGTTACTTTTGAAACGATTGGAACTTCTGTAGAAGTACAATTTGAGTTGTTAGATACCGATAAATCTGGCGTAATTGCTTATTTATGGAAACAATCTCCTTTCGCAGAAACGCAAATGAATCAAGAATCGGGTCTTGTTTTTAAAAGTACTGTGGGCGGACTTACAATTGGCGAAACGATAAGTTATGCTTGTAAATTTGCTTACGCTGGTGGTTTATCTGCAACAAAATATTTTTCTTACAAAGTCGGAGAAAGTTGTACAGGAAGTACTTCTGATACCACAGCACCAGAAAATTTTTCTGCTAGTATTGGCAATATAACTGCGACCACTGTAGAAATTGTATTGAATGCTACAGATGATTCTGGAAAAGTAATTTATGAAATTGATTATGACAATAGTTCAGAATCTGTAAATGCCAACTCAGGTGAGCAGACTTCTTTTACTGTTACAGGATTATCACCAGAAACAGATTACAGTTTTAATGTAAAGGCAAAGGATTTATCAGGTAATGTCGCAGCAAACAATCCTATTGTGTTAAATGCAAAAACCACAGAAAATACCAATTCAGATTGTGCTGGTTTTGCAAGCGATGCTACTCAAGGGGCTTTTTCTTTGGGATATAATTATGAATTTACAACAAACGGCTCTAATGTAACCATTACTTTTGAGTTGTTAGATACTGATAAAACAGGAGTGGTTGCGTATTTATGGAAACAATCTCCTTTTTCAGAAACACAAATGAGTCCTGTTTCGGGTAAAAAATTCTCACAAACCATTAGTGGTTTAACAAACGGGCAAACGATAAGTTATGCTTGTAAATTTGCATTTGCTGGTGGTTTAGCTGTAACTAAATACCTATCTTATACCGTTGGCGATAATTGTACATTAAGTGCATTAGATAA
>P_2C_Liq_3_UnCtyDRAFT_100312_pt1 | contig 14644 bp, 14 predicted proteins | sample Pon2CUnioCityCA_3_FD_9720 | JGI IMG/M metagenome (IMG submission 9720)
CTAAGAATAGGAACTACTTATCAACTTATTAAAAAAAATGACAGTGCAATTATATATTACAAAAAAATAGAAAATTTAAATTCTTTAAACAATAATATCTTAGAAAGTAAAGCATTTGCTTTTGCTAATTTAACAGGTTTGTATGAATTAGACTCTTTGTTTGACAAGGCCATGCATTATGCAAACAAATCTATTAAAATAAACAAAAAAATAAATAATAAATTAGGACAAGCAATAGTTTTAAATAACTTGGCAAATATATACATGGCATTAAATAAATTTGAAGATGCTAAAGAAAAGTATAAAGAAGCAATTGCTGTTATTAGAAATGATAATAGTGAGAAATCTATTAGAAAAAAAGCTGATTTTTATTACAATTTAGCCTGGGCAATGCGTAATTTAAAGGAATATAAAGCGTATGATTATCAAGAAAAATCTTATGAAATAGAAGATATTTTTAAAGATAAAGAATATAGAAGAATAATCGAGGAAGTAACTGCAGAGTTTAATATAAATGCAGTTAAAAAAGAAGAAGAAAACAAACGCTTAATAGCACAAAGAACCTTTACAATTTATGGTATAGGTAGCTTTGTTATCATTATATCCTTATTATACTTTTTAAACGTTTATAAACTAAAGCAAAAGAACTTAAGTTTAGAACTTTCTCAAACGCAATTGTTGCAAAATCAGAATATAGAAAAAATAAAATCTGAGTCGCAAATTAGAATTTTAAATGCAACCATCGATGGTAAAGAAACAGAACGTAAAGAAATAGCAGAAACCTTACATGATAGTGTAAGTGCGTTATTGTCTTCTGCTAATCTACATTTAATGGCTACAAATCAGTATTTTAATGGGAATACACCTTTAGAAATTTCAAAAACTCAAGAAATTATTAAAGAAGCTTCACAAAAAATTAGAGATTTATCCCATACTTTAGTATCCTCTGTATTATTAAAATTTGGTTTAAACTTTGCAGTTAAAGACTTGGCAGCTAAATACTCGAATTCTAATTTAAATATAGAAACAGAAACACATAACATTAGAAGGTATGAGCAAAATTTCGAAATAAAAATTTATAATATTATTCAGGAATTTTTAAATAATATTTTAAAACATAGCAAAGCAAAAAACACAGTAATAAAATTGCAAGAAAAGGAGGGAGCAATTGTTTTGCAAATATCAGATGATGGGGTTGGCTTTGATACTTCTAAAATAACCAATAAAGATGGTTTGGGTTTAAATCAAATAGAAGCAAGAATTCATGTTTTAAAAGGTAATTTTTCTATTGATTCTAAAATAGACGAGGGTACTTCAATTATTATAAAAGTACCAGTTTTAGAAAGAACTACTGTTAACCACGTTTAGCCAATTCTATAATTTCTAAATTATTTATTTCACCATTTTCAAGGCAAAAACGCAACATGGTTCTAATTTTATGAAATCCATGATTGCCAGCTGCACCAGGATTTAAATGTAAAAGATTTAGTTTTTTATCAAATTGAACTTTTAAAATATGAGAATGACCTGCAATAAATATTTTAGGTGGTTTTTGTTGAATTTCATCTCTAATTCTTTGATTGTATTTATTGGGGTAACCACCAATATGAGTCATCCAAACAGTAACATTTTCTAGTTCAAATTTATTGTCTAAAGGAAATTCTGCTCTCGCATCTTTATCATCTATATTACCGTAAACCGCTCTTAAAGGTTTTAAATCTTTAATTGCGTCTGTAACAGACAAGTTACCAATATCTCCTGCATGCCATACTTCGTCTGCTTGTTTTACAAATTTTAAAATTTGCGCGTCTATAAAACTATGGGTATCAGATAAAAGTAATATTTTTTTCATGAAAAAAAGATGAGAAAAGTTTAATGTCTGTTAGGAGATCAAAAATACAAATAACAAAATAATTTCCGTAATTTTGGTACCTTTAAAAAAACAATTTACTTGAGGTATTTTATAGAACTTTCTTATAATGGAAAAAACTATCATGGTTGGCAAATACAACCAGATGCAATTTCTGTTCAAGAAAAACTCAATTTTGCTGTAAGTACTATTTTGCAACAAAAAATAGAAGTTGTTGGGGCAGGTAGAACAGATACAGGTGTGCATGCATCGCAAATGTTTGCGCATTTTGATATAGATGAAAAATTAGAGGGCGATGTACCACACAAACTAAATTCTATTTTACCTAATGATATTGTAGTCTATGATGTTTTTTTAGTTGATGCTGAAAAACACGCACGGTTTAGTGCCGAAAGTAGAAGTTATGAGTATAGAATTTGGTCAGGCAGAAATCCTTTTTTATTAGATTTTTCTTGGCAAATACACTCGCAAAAGTTAGATATTGCAAAAATGAATGAAGCTGCTAAATTACTTTTAGAATATGAGAATTTTCAAACATTTTCTAAAGTAAAAACAGAAGTATATACATTTAATTGCAATGTAACAGAAGCTTATTGGAAACAAACAGACGACTTGTTAACTTTTTACATTTCTGCAAATAGATTTTTAAGAAATATGGTTAGGGCCATTGTAGGTACTCTAGTCGATGTTGGTTTGCACAAAGTATCTGTAGAAGATTTTAGACAAATAATAGAAAGTAAAAACAGGAGTAATGCAGGCTTATCTGTACCTGCAAAAGGCTTATTTTTAACAAAAATAAAATATTAAGGTTTGGCAAATAAAACAGGAAATGCTTTTGATATGGATATCTTTTTAAGACTCATGAGTTTTGCAAAAAGATACAAACTTAATTTTTTTATAGCATCTATATCTACCATTTTATTAGCGGGTGTAGCTTTGTTAACGCCTATCATTTTAAAAGAAACAGTAGATTTATACATCACCAATAAAGATATAGAAGGTTTGGTAAAAAACATCCTTTTAATGTTAAGTGTTTTAATGTTAGAAGTAGTGTTAAGGTTTACCTTTATCTATTTTGCAAATTGGGTTGGGCAACATATTATTAGAGATATTAGAGCCAAAATATTTAGACATATTTTACAATTTAAAATGTCTTATTTTGATAAAAACTCAGTTGGTAAACTAGTTACAAGAGTAGTTTCTGATATAGAAACCATTGCTGCATTTTTTAGTTCTGGTGTTTTTACAATTGTAAGTGATGTGTTGCAAATGTTTGCAGTAATTATTGTAATGTTTGTAATTAGCTGGAAGTTGGCATTTATAGCCATAGCAGTTTTACCAATTTTAATTTATGCTACTAAAGTTTTTCAAAAAGCCATAAAAGCTACATTTCAAGAAGTTAGAAATCAAGTTGCTAACTTAAATGGTTTTGTGCAAGAGCGCGTAACAGGTATGAAAATTGTGCAGCTTTTTAACCGAGAAAATATTGAATATAATAATTTTAAGCAAATTAATAACAAACACAAAGAAGCCCATATAAAAACCATTTGGTACTTTTCTATTTTCTTCCCAGTTGCAGAAATTTTATCATCTATTGGTATTGGTTTAATAGTTTGGTTTGGTAGTAAACAAGTAATTGATGCTGCTGTACCAGGTCCAGGTACCGTAATGGCTTTTGTGCAAATGGCGCAAATGTTATTTAGACCTTTAAGGCAAATTGCAGATAAATTTAACCAGTTACAAATGGGAATTGTTTCTGGAGAACGTGTTTTTAAAATTATAGATACAGATAGTGCCATTTCTAAAGAAGGCACAATTATTGCCAATAATTTAAAAGGAAACATCAACTTTAAAGATGTTAGGTTTAGTTATGTAGAAGATGAAGAGGTTTTAAAAGGAATCAATTTAGAAGTAAAAAGTGGACAAACCATAGCCATTGTTGGTGCAACTGGTGCGGGTAAATCTACCATTATCAATTTAATAAATCGTTTTTATGAAATAGATGCTGGTACCATTTCTGTTGATGATGTTTCTATTGATAACTATAATTTACACAGTCTAAGAGATCAAGTGGCAATTGTTTTACAAGATGTTTTCTTGTTTTCAGATTCTATTTTGCATAATATTACTTTAAAAGATGATAGTATTTCTAAAGAAGAAGTAATTAAGGCTGCAAAACAAATTGGTATTCACGATTTTATTTTAACACTTCCTGGAGGATATGATTATAACGTGAAAGAACGTGGTGCAATGCTTTCTTCTGGACAAAGACAATTAATAGCTTTTTTAAGAGCGTATGTAAGCAAACCAAGTATTTTAATTTTAGATGAAGCTACATCTTCTGTAGATGCTCACGCAGAACAAATGATACAATACGCCACAGAAACTATTACTAAGGACAGAACATCCATTGTAATAGCACATAGGTTAGCTACTATAAAAAAGGCCGATAAGATTATTGTAATGGACAAAGGGTTTATTGTAGAAGAAGGTACTCACTTAGAGCTGCTAGAAAAAGTAGATGGCTATTATAAAAATTTATACGACAAACAATTTAGTTTAGATGTTGCTTCTTAGCTAAATTAAATCTTTTTTCAATTTCTCGTTTAATTCTGTAAAATTTTCATAGAGTACAAAACTACCGTCTTTAATATAAGAAATTTCGCCAGTTTCCTCTGATACTAAAATACAAACAGCATCTGTTTTTTCTGAGATACCAATTCCAGCTCTATGCCTTAAACCAAACCTAGCAGGTATTTTAGCACTATCAGAAATTGGTAAAACGACTCTTGTAGCCACAATATAATTATCTCTAATGATTATTGCACCATCATGTAAAGGACTATTTTTATAGAAAATGCTCTCTAAAAGAACCTCATTTACTTGGGCGTTCATAGTATCTCCACTATTAATTAAAAAGTCTAAATTATTCGTTCTTTCAATAACAATTAAAGCACCTGTTTTTGTTTTAGCCATTTTTTTACAAGCGTCTAAAATTATATCTGTATCAATTTCTGAGTTAATTTCTGTTTGTAAAAACTTTAGCTGTTTTAAAAAACTACGTTTATTAGTAAAGTTTGTGGTACCAATCATTAATAAAAATTTACGAATTTCTTGCTGAAAAACTATAATTAATGCTATAACACCACCAGAAAGTAAATAGCCTAAAATACCACTTAACATTTCCATTTTTAGTGCTTGTGTAATTTTCCAGATGAGAAAAATAAAACCAATCCCAATTACGATGTTTATGGCTACAGTACCTTTTAATAATTTGTAAATATAGTAGATTAGTGTTGCTACTAACAAAATATCTAAAACATCTAATAAAGAAAATTCAATAAAATCGAACATAAAAAACAAACTGATTTTAGGCTAAAGTACTAATAAATTATGGATTACAATATCAATTATTTATTTCTGCATCTGATACTAGAAGTGGGTATTTTTATCGAATCAATTTTAATTTTTCTTAAATTGCAATATTGCTATTATTGGAATTTTTTGTGATCTTCTAGCAAGTTTTCGTAACTTTTACCTTTAATTTTACTGCCAATTTATTTCTTAAATGGAGTAACTATATTTAAAATATCTAAAGTATTAACAATTATTAAAAAGATGCAAAGATTTTTAAGTTACAGAAAGTTGGCAAACAAGTTTAGCCCAGATTGAGCGGTTTGTTTGAGCTCTTTTGAGGAACGAAAAAAGCGAGTAGCGAAAGCTGGAAATGGCTTCTAACCTTTTACAAAGTTTAAAATAAAACTTGATTTACAATCTTTACAGCTTCAACTGCTTCTTTAACATCGTGCACACGTAAAATAGTTGCGCCATTTAAAAGTGCAATGGTGTTTGCAGATGTAGTGGCGTTTAAGGCTTCTTGTGCAGTAATATCTAGGGTTTTGTATAGCATAGATTTTCGAGAAATACCTGCTAAAATAGGTGCGTCTAAACTTTTAAAAAGGTTTAAATTTTTAAGAATTTCAAAATTATGAGCTACGGTTTTACCAAAACCAAAACCCACATCTATAATTACATCATTTAATTTTAGTTGATGTAGTTTATTAATTTCTGCCGCAAAAAACGAGATAATTTCTTGCGTTACATTGTTGTAAACTGGGTTTTTTTGCATGTTTTGTGGTGTGCCCATCATGTGCATTAAAATATACGGTACTTGAAGACTAGCCACGGTTTCAAACATTTGGGTATCCATTTTACCACCAGAAATATCGTTTACAATAGCTGCACCAGCATCAATGGTTTCTTTGGCAATGTTGCTTCTAAAAGTATCTACAGAAATTATAATTTCTGGAAAGTTTTTAATTAATAAATTAATTACGGGTATAATTCTTTGCAACTCTTCTTGTTCAGAAATATGGGTTGCCCCTGGTCTAGAAGAATACGCGCCAACATCTATAAAAGTGGCACCTTCTTTTAGCATTTTTTCTGTCTGCTGTAAAATATCGCTTTCGTTTTTGTATTTGCCACCATCAAAAAAAGAATCTGGGGTAATATTTAAAATACCCATTACTTTTGGGTTCGTCAAATCTACTAAGGTACCTCTGCAATTTATGGTCATTTTAACTTACTACTTTTTTAATTATATGTGTAATTTTAGGTGCTTTGTAATTGTGCATTTTCTCCATTAATTCGGTTACATTTTGACCAATTAATAAAAGTTCTTTGTTTGCTTTTTTTAAATAACCTTCTTCTACCATTTTGTCTAGCTGTTGTAAAGTAGCGTCAAAAAAGCCATTTACATTTAGCAAACCAATGGGTTTTTGTTCTATGTGTAATTGTCCTAAAGTTAGTACTTCAAAAAGTTCATCTAAAGTACCAAAACCTCCTGGTAAAGTAATATAACCATCTACTAATTTGCTCATAAATACTTTGCGTTCGCTCATATTTTTGCAAATATTCATATTTTTTACATCAACATGTATTACTTCTTCTTTTTGTAAAAGTTCTGGAATTACTCCAGTAACTTCGCCATTTTTAGCTAAAATAGTATCTGCTAAAACCCCCATCATTCCTATTTTTCCTCCACCATATACCAAACCAATGTTATTTTCGGTAAAATAATTTCCCAATGCAATAGCAGCTTCTTTATAAATAGGATTATAACCTAAACTTGAACCACAAAAAACAACAATTTTTTTCATTTTAGTCATATTCAATTATTTTAAAACTCCCTTTAAGAGTTTATAAATAGGTTGATAAATTCATGGTAAAAATAAAAGAAATGGTTGTAAGATTTACTATTTTTACCCAATTACTTTAAAAATTGAAGATGCAAGACACCTCAAAACAATATGATGCAGTTATCGAAGAATGCAGAAGCTTATTTATAAAAAAAATGTCTGATTATGGAAGTGCGTGGAGAATTTTACGTTTACCTTCTTTAACAGATCAAATTTTTATCAAGGCACAAAGAATTCGTCAACTCCAAGAAAATGAAGTTCGTAAGGTTGATGAAGGTGAAAAATCTGAATTTATTGGAATTATAAACTATTCAATTATGGCTTTAATTCAGTTAGAAAATGGGGTTGTAGAAAATCCTGATTTAACTACAGAACAAGCCACTGAGTTGTATGATAAACATGCAAAAATTACCAAAGAATTAATGATGAATAAAAATCATGATTATGGTGAGGCTTGGAGAGATATGCGTGTATCTAGCCTAACAGATTTAATTTTGCAGAAATTATTACGGGTAAAACAAATTGAAGATAACAAAGGAAAAACGATAGTTTCTGAAGGAATTGACGCCAATTATCAAGACATGATTAATTATGCCGTTTTTGCGATGATTCATTTAGGGTAAAATAGCGTTTCAAAGTTTCAGAGTTTTTGAAGCAGTAGCGTTATAAAGTAGCAAAATATCAGAACATTTTAAAGTGTTACTGTCACTTCGAGTGATTTTCTGAAGTATGAAGAAAATTGTAGCGAGAAGTCTATAAGTTAAAATTATGAAAATACTAGTCCAAATATCAAGAATAATAGTAGGTGCCTTATTTATATTTTCGGGCTTTGTTAAATTGGTAGATCCAATTGGTTCTCAATACAAGTTTCAAGAATATTTTTCTGAATCGGTATTAAATATGGAATTTTTAGCTCCTTATACATTGCCATTTGCAGTACTATTAATTGTTGCAGAAATCTTATTAGGAGTTATGATTTTAATTGGCTACAAACCCAAATTTACAGTTTGGAGTTTGCTTGTTTTAACTTTAGTATTCTTGTTTTTAACTTGGTATTCTGCCTTTTACAATAAAGTTACAGACTGTGGTTGTTTTGGTGATGCTATTAAATTAACACCTTGGGAAACCTTTTATAAAAACGTAATTTTAATTATTTTAATTATTCTTTTAGTTATTAAAGTTGATTTGATTAAACCTATTTTTAAAGGGAAAATTCCAAAATTAATTGCCTTTTTATCTTTAGCAGTTTTCTTGTATATAGTACAACATGTGTTAACTCATTTGCCAATTATAGATTTTAGAGCGTATGCAGTTGGTAAAAACTTACAAGAAGGAATGCAATACCCAGAAGATGGTTCTATACCACCTGTACACGATTTTGTTTTAGAAGATACCCAACAAGATTTAGCTCCCATTCTTTTAGAAAAAGAAAAAGTAATGCTAGTTATTGTGTATAATTTAGACAAAGCAGATAAAAACGGATTTCCAGCTATAAAACAAATTGCTGAAAAAGCGACTCAAAAAGGATACAATGTGTATGGTGTTTCTGCTTCTTTTTCTGATGATTTAGAGTTGGCGAAAAAAGAATACAATTTGCCATTTGAGTTTTTGTTTTGCGATGAAACTACTTTAAAAACAATGATTAGAGCAAATCCAGGAGTAATAATTTTAAACAAAGGTACAGTTACACAAAAGAAAAATTGGGTAGATGTAGAAGATTTAGAACTATAATGAAACAATTACTATTCGTTTTTATTGGTGGAGGTTTTGGTAGCGTTTTACGTTTTTTAATTGGTAAATGGTTAAATAATACAGAAAACGGAATACCTTATGGTACCTTTATTGCCAATATTTTAGGTAGTTTATTAATTGGGCTTATTTTAGGGTATGCTGCAAAAAATGATGCGATTTCTCAAAATCAAACCTTGTTGTTGGCAACAGGTTTTTGTGGAGGTTTTACTACATTTTCAACTTTTGCCTATGAAAATCATGTATTTTTAAAATCTGGAGATTTTACCAGTTTTGCCATATACTCTATTGCAAGTTTTGTAATTGGTTTTTTAGCTGTTTTTGCTGGCATGTATTTGATAAAATTTATGTAATCTTACATCTGCTGGTTGAATCGCTTTCGAGATCTCATTTTAAATAAGAAACTTATCAACCAATTTGTAACGTATCAATCAAAAGTAAATTATGCAATCATTACCGTTAAAAACGGAAAAGTTAATGCAATTTCTCATGAAGTGATTGAGGGGTTAAATACTAGTTTAGATAAAGTTGAAAGAGAGTATAAAGTTGGTAAACAAGTTTAGCTCTGCTTGAAGTGGCATCCTTTTTCNNTCAGTTCGAGTGATTACGCTTTTTAGNNTAATTGTATCNAGAACAAAAGAAAAAAGTTATAGCGGAAAGCAGAAAATAGCTTCAAAAAAAGTTTAATGTTTATCAAAAACTTTAATTCCGGCTTTTATCTCTAAATCTAAATGATTTTTTCTGGGTGCTAAAGGGCAAGAATATTTATCGTTATAAGCACAATAAGGATTGTAGGTGTTGTTAAAGTTTAGCGTTATTGTGTTGTTTGAAATATCTTTGGTTTTTATATCCATGTAACGTCCACCTCCATAAGATTCGTTTCCGGAAGTATTGTCTGTAAAAGGCAGAAAAAGGTAATCTTTATAGACTTCATCTTCTAGATTATCTTGATTTTGATAAATAGTTAATGTGCAATTTTTTCCTTTTAACGTAAAGGTTACAACGCCAAATTCTTTGTAAAGTGCTTTTCTGTCTGTAGTAGTTGGCATTTCAAAAACAGGCGTATTTTTAGCTCTCTTTAATTTGGCAGTTATGATATAAGTTGAATCTACAGGGAAAAAATCTAAACCTTTAAATTTTTTTAAATCCTTCTTTTTTAATGGCGATTTTGAGGCGTCTTTAAAGTACGCATTTTCTTTTTTTTGATATTCAGTTTCGCCAACCAAAGCTCTTTTGTCTCCAGAGTTACAGGAAAGAATTAAAAACAGCGAAATAAAAAGTAAGTATTTGTGCATTTATAGTTGTTTATTTATTAATAAAACCAGGTGTTTTTAGCGAAAACTGATAGTTTTGGCTAAGTTTAGAAGATAGTTTTTCGAACTGATTGGTTTCTGAAAGTGTTTTAATTCGGTTAGGATCAAAATTACCTTTTAGGTAAAAAACGGTTGTTTTTTCTTTGGTAGAATTAAAAATGATGGCTTGCGAAACGAAATCTCCTTTTTCTTTTACAGACACAATTTTAGTTTTTTCTAATTGGTTGCTTCTTAAAATATCTGTAAAATTATTGGCAGTAACAGCATTAATATCTTGTATAATTTGTGCTTGTTTAGCTTGAGAAACCTCGCCAAAAGTAATAAACTTAAAATCGTTTACGTTGCCTAATAAATTATTTATTTCTGGTGATATGTTCTTTGCTAAAGACATCATAAAATTTGGCACTTGAAAAGCAGTTACACCCATGTCGTTTTTATAAGTGTTAAAAAAACTTCTAAATGATTTTCCACTTCCACAAGAAATTAAAAAGAGTAGAGTTGTGGCTAAAAAAGTAATTTTTTTCATAATGTTTATTATAATCAGTTCAAAAATACAACTTTAAAATATTTTACTTGCTTGTAATTTTTATAGTTGCCGTTTTTAAAGAATTGCCTGTAACTTTTAGTTTTATATCTCCTGGATTTTTATCAGATTGTACAAGTACCACCAATTTACCACTAAAAAGTTTCATTTTAGGGATATGAAAAAGTTCTAAAGAAGTAGCATCACCATTACAAACAGCTTTAAAAGTTCCATTTCCTGTTACTTTAAAATTCAGTTGGTTTGTTGCTGTTGGATATGGAATACCTTTTTTATCTACCACAGAGACTGTAACAAAAGAAATATCTTTCCCATCTGCATTAATGGTTTTTCTATCAGCATCTAAAACAAGTTTATACGGTTTTCCTGCAGTAAAAATTTCCTTTTCTTGAGCAGGTTTTCCTTCTTTATCATAGGCAACCACTTTTAATGAGCCAGGTTCATAATCAACATTCATCCACATTAAACGATATCTTTCTAATAGAGATGAATTATTTTTTTTCTGAATGCCCATACTTTTTCCATTCACAAACAACTCTGCACTATCAAAATTTGTATACACAAAAACAGGTGTTTTTTTACCTTCGCGTCCTTTCCAGTTCCAATGTGGTAAAATGTGCAAAGTATTGTCTTTTGTGTTCCATTTACTTCTGTATAAAAAAAATCTGTCTTTTGGTAATCCTGCTAAATCGTTAATACCAAAATAAGAACTTCTAGAAGGCCAAAAAGAATCATAGGGTGTTGGTTCTCCTAAATAATCGAAACCTGTCCAAACAAATTCACCTAAAACCCAATCATAATCATCTTGTAAAACAAAATCGTCTTCTGGTAAATTAGACCAACTACAATATTCTAAATCGTAAGAAGAACTCTGAAAATCATCATACTGTTTCATAGAAGCTTTTTCTACAGGGAACTTATAAATTCCTCTTGAACTAACTGTAGATGCAGTTTCTGAGCCTAAGATAAATCCCTGAGGAAATTTCTCGTAAGCTTCTTTATACAAATGCGTTCTGTAATTTAAACCAGGTATGTCTAAAACAGCACCAAAACCAGAAGCCATGGTTGCTTTTACCTGATCCATACCAACAGTAACAGGTCTTGTTGGGTCTTCTCTATGAAAAATATCTTGTATCATTTTTGCTCTTTTAGCGCCCAAACTACCCCATTGATCTGGTACTTCATTTCCTGCGCTCCACATAATTATAGAAGGATGATTTCTAGTAGCATGAACTAAATTTACAATGTCTTTCTCTACATCTTTATCAAAATAAAGATTGTATCCATTTTTTACTTTTGGTTTCGCCCATTCATCAAAAGATTCAGCAAGAAAAAGAAAACCCATTTCATCGCACAATTCTAGTTGTTCTATAGATGGCATGTTGTGTGCACTTCTTATGGCGTTTGCACCCATGTCTTTTAAAATTTTCAATTGCCTTTTTAAAGCGGCTTTATTTACAGCTGTGCCTAATGGACCTAAATCATGATGCAAACAAACACCCTTAAATTTGGTAGGTTTTCCATTAAGAAAAAAGCCTTTTTGTGGTTTGTAAGCAATACTTCTAATTCCAAATTTGGTTGTTTTTTTATCTTGAATTTTTCCATCTAAAAAAACAGTAGTTTCTGCAGTATACAAATATGGGTTTTCTATACTCCATAAAATGGGAGACTTTACTAAAATATTTTGGTCGAATTCGTTTTGAAACGGTGTGTTACTTTTTAGAGATGCAACCACCAAACCATGTGCATTTTTTATTTGAGTTTCTAGAGTTACATTAGGGTTAGAAACTTTAGTTTTTATAGAAACTTTCGCACTGTTTTTTGTGATTTTTGGAGTGGTGATAAATGTGCCCCATTGTAAAATGCTGTTTTTATTTTTTATAATTAATTGTACTTTTCTGTACAAACCTGCACCAGGATACCATCTAGAAGATAAGCCTAAATTACTTAAATGTACAGCTAAATTATTAGGACTATCTGTTGTAATAAATTCAGTAATATCAAAATAAAAATAATTGTAACCATAATTCCACTCGCCAACTTTTTTACCATTTACAAACACTTTTGGTTGACTCATGGCACCTTCAAATAATAAAATTATTTTTTTGTTGGCATCTTTTTTATCAATGGTAAAGTTTTTTCTATACCAAGCTTCTCCTATGTAAGGTAAAGCACCTGTTCTACCTGTTTTTTCGGTGGCTTTCTTTTCTCCATTTTGGGTAATTTTTACAACCTGTTTGTCTATTTCTTTGTCAAAAGGACCATAAATTGCCCAATCATGAGGTATAGAAACAGTTTGCCAATTATCATCGTTATAATTTATTTGATGTGCATTTTCAAGATTTCCTTTTTTAAATTTCCAATTGTTTTCTAATAGAATTACTTTTCTTTCTTGCGAAAAAAATGTTGCAATATATAGTAGAGAAAAAATAAAAAGTATTTGTTTTTTTAGCTTCATTATCAGTTTTTTAAAGTCCAAATTGTATCCCTTCATAAGCAAATTGAAAACCTAGTTTTTCTACCTCGATTTTTTCTTTTGATGATTTTTGCAATGCAGGGTTTGTATGGTTAAAGTGAATAAAAACCACTTTATTTTTAGTTTCTAAAGTTTCATTTTTAAATAAATTCACAGTTTCCTCAATAAATGGATGAGGAATTTTTGACATGGGTCTGTTAATTTCTCCATTTTTAAAAAAAGTTGCATCTAAAAAAGCAATGTCTACTTTTTTCACTTCGTCAATAATATTTTTTTTCCACTTTTCCCATTTGTTAATATCAGGTATAAACAATGCTGTTTTTTTAGTTCCTTTAATTTTATAACCTACAGTTTCAGAATATTCATCTCTGTGAGGTACTAAAAAAGGAGTTACTTTTAAGTTATTGTTCAATACAATTGTTGAATCGTTTTTTAAATCTTTAAAAACAATATTTTTTAAATCTACAAGCTGACTCCAAGGTCCGTTTTTAGTTAAATAATTTTTCATTTTCGGCATTGCAAAAACCTTGGTTCCTTGTTTACCTAGAGCTTCTCTTCCAAAATACATCAATCCTGTATAATGCCCTATATGAGCATGCGTTAAAAAAATTCCGTCAATTAAATTACTTGTTTTTAAATGATGTTTCTCTAAATCTGCCAATTGAGTTGCAATGTCTGGTGTTGCTTCAAAAAGCCATTTTTGTTTGGTTTTTATATCTACCAAACCTAAAGCAACCACTTTTTGTTTCGGTTTTTTACCACTATAAAATTGAGCACAACATTCTTTTTGGCAGCCAATATGTGGATATCCAGCATCTTGAGCAATGCCTAAAACAGTAATATATTGTTCGTTTTTGGGTTGATTTTTATAATTATTTTGTTGTGTTTCTTTGCAAGAAAATAGTGTAAAACAAATCAAAATCACAAAATACCTCATAGTAATAGATTAGAATTTAAAGATAAAAAAAAGCATCAACTTACGTTGATGCTTTTTACAATAATAAAATATATTGTTATTTTATTAAAACTCTCCAACCATAAGGGTCTTCTGCTTTGTTTGTTTGTATATCTGTAATAGCTTTCTTTAAAGTAGTTGCAAAAGGTTTTTCTAATTCCGGTAAATCATAATCTACACCTTTAAAACCAAAACCAGCAATTGGCGAAATTACTGCAGCAGTTCCTGCACCAAACATCTCTTTTAAACTTCCTGCTTGAGCAGCTGCAATGACTTCAGAAACAGAAATTTTACGAACTTCTACATCAATGTTTTTGTCTTTTGCAATTTGAATGATACTTTTTCTTGTAATACCATCTAAAATTCTGTCACTTGTTGGACTCGTAATTAAAGTATCGTTAATTCTAACAAAAATATTCATAGCACCAGCTTCTTCAATATACTCATGTGTATTGTCATCTGTCCAAATTACTTGGTTGTATCCTTTATCAATGGCTAATTGAGTTGGATAAAACTGAGCAGCATAATTACCCCCAGCCTTT
>P_2C_Liq_3_UnCtyDRAFT_100313_pt1 | contig 14632 bp, 14 predicted proteins | sample Pon2CUnioCityCA_3_FD_9720 | JGI IMG/M metagenome (IMG submission 9720)
TCCAATATCCTTTTGTACCACTTACTGAATATATAATTAGTGTAAAAATTGCTAAACAAGCCGTAACTGCCAACTGACCAGTAACGTTAAAACCTAATGGCGTTAAACCCGCTAAGTTTAGCACCCATATAAAGAAAAATACCGTTAATAAATAACCTGTAAACCTTCTGTAGTGTTTTTCACCAATATTTGGTCTAGCAATCTCATCTCTTACGTAAATTACTAAAGGTTCTAAAACTCTTGCAAAACCAGTAGGTACTTTTTTCGTTTTATATTGTTTAGCCAATCTTGAAAACCAGAACAACAATAAAAATCCTATTAATAAAATACCAACAACACTTTTTGTAATTGAAAAATCTAAAACTTTATTTGCATTTGTTGCGTGATGTGTTTCGTCAAAAGAAACTGTTGCTGCACCTTTATCTAATTCTAATATTTTACTGTGAACTTTTGCGAATTTTAATCCTTTTTTCTCTACAATTACATGGCCATCATCATTATGATGAAATTCTGATGACATAAAAGTAACCAAGCCTTCACTAGACCATAAAATTACCGGAAGTGGAAAACCTAAATGATGTCTTTCGCCATCATCACCAGTATAAGAATACAAAGAGAAATCATGAGAATCTTTAATGTGATGCAGAATATACGCTTCTACCTCTTCTTTCGTATTTACACGACCTCCATCGTTTTGATTGTCGTGTTTTTTATCTGAACCACTAGCAAATATTGCCGAAGAAAAAAGTGCTATGAACGCTATTGTAAGAAACTTGATTGATTTTTGTGCAATCTTCATGGTAAAAATACGCTTTCTAAATTCGGCGCAAAGATATAGAATATTTTAGAACCACAAACCATTTTTTAAGGATTTGTTAATTATTGTCTTTTCAGTAGAATTTTAGCCACAAAAATAGCTTCTGTTAATAAAAAAATAATGACTGGTATTATTAAAGATACTCTTGAAGAAAACGAAAGGTTATCCTTTGTAAATATTGGATTGTAGAAGATAATACANAAAAGGATTAGTTTGATAAGGATNGTTGCTAGATATATAAAACCTAGTTGTTCAAAAATTTTATTAACAGNAGAAAACAGTAAAAAGTTTGTACAAATTAATAGCGAAAAACTAAGGTGAAATAGGTACACTTTTTTTAACGAAAAAGGTAAAATTATGGCTTGTTTTTCTATATAATTTTGATGTAAAAATAGGCTTAAAAAAAATATTGAAAAAAATACGAAGGCGTATAAAAATATACTTTTAATCATTAATTCTGTTGGCTTGTTTTATTAACGAATACATTGCTAAAAAAATAGCGAGAAGTGTAATGGTTTCTTTTAAAAAGTTTGTCTCAAAGATAGTGTCTAACCATCTACCTAACAAAAAACCCAAATAAATGGTCAATCCCATTTGTAAACCTGCACCAGAAAGTTGGAGTGCTTTATTTAAAGGCTTTTTTGTTGCTTTTTTGGTCTTTTTGTTGTTCGTCTGATTTTTTTCCATCCTCTATTTTTAAAACTTTCGGCGAAACTTTCATCATACAAGATGCATTAAACGTTGCTCCAGGTTCTACAGAAAGTTTGCCTACAATAACGTCTCCAGAAATATTTGCACTGGCTTTTACAGTTAAAATATTTTCTACATTTAATTGTCCTGAAAAGGTGCCTTCAATATCTGTATTTAAAGCGTGTATATTGCCTTCTACAAGACCTCCTGTACCAATTATTACTCTACCTTTTGTTTTTAAATCTCCTGCTAAAACACCATCAATTCTATAATCTCCTTCAGAAATTATTTCTCCGATAATTTTTGTGTTTTTTGCAATAACGTTTCTTTCCATTGTGCTCGACTTAATTTTTACAACTTTATTTTTAAAAAATAAATACGATTATTTACTTAATTGTGCTACAATTGCTCTTGCTTTTTTACCTTCTTCTGTATTTCCATAGCTTACTGCTACAAATTCTAAAGCTATTTTGTACGCTTCTTTGTCTTTAAATTTTCCAATAGCAAAGGCTTTTAAAAGCTCGAATTTTGGCAACAATTCTGAATTTGGAATTGTTGGTAAAAACTCATCAATTTTAACAATTACCTCCTCGAACTTATCGTTTTTGTAAAGGTAATACATTTCTTTATATGTGTTTTCTACCTCATTTACCTCAACTTCTTCTTCTTTAAAAGCTGTATCTGGATTCTGAATAATTTGTGCAAACTTGGTATCTGGATAATCTGTAAGGATCACTTTTTTGTGTTTTTCTGCCTGAGGCACATCATCTAAATTATTGTAAATTTGATATAAATGCCAATTTATGGGTAAAATTAGTTCTTTTGCTGGTTGTAGAGATGCCAGCCTCTCTAACCTCTGCTTTGCTAAATTTTGATTTTTAAACTGCTCCTTATAAATCAACCCTAATTCATACAATGCCTGATTGCGATATATTTTTAGACTGTCAATTACAATTTGATCTGTAGGAATTGCACTCAAATAGGTATTCAAATCGTATTTGGCATTGGTTTTAGTAACTTGAGTAGAATCTTTAGTTGCACCACCAATTGTTGCTTTCTCTGCCCATCTCCAATTGTCTTCTAACTTTCTTGCTCCCCAAATTTTTTGAAATTCGGTTTTACCAAAACTTAAAGATTGATTGTTGTAAAAATACCAATTTCCTTTATCTGCAGCTTGCAAACCGCCACCAGAATTTCCGAATGCCAATTGATTTAAACGCAACTGAGCTGCATCTTCATCTGCCTTTTTTAGTTTAGTGATATACTTTTCGAAAAAATCTTTTTGCTGTTCTTCTGATAAAGAGGCAATTTTTATGATACTATCATTAGTAGCAACCACTTCTTCGAATTTAATTAAAGATGCTAGATTTTTATGTTTTCTTTTTACACGTCTTATTCGTAAATCTAACGTATCTGTAGTTACTTGTAAAACACTATCGTAATAAGCGCTCGCCTGCACATAAGCATCTTCTTTAAAGGATAAGTTTCCTAGTTTTTCGTAAGTGAATGTTTTTTGTTTATCACTACCATCTTTGGCTCTTAATGATTTGTTATAGTTTTCTACAGCAATTTGAATACTATCATTATTTTGATGTAAAACCGCTTTTTGGTAATACAATTCGTCTAAATAGGGTCTGTTTTCTCTAATTTTTAGTAACTTATTTAACTTTTTTAAATCTTCTTTTGCTGTAGAATCGTTAAAAGAATTTTTAGTCAACTCAATATTAGCGTGAATTTTATATTTGTAAGGTGCTTTTTTAAAGTCTATTAATTTTTGAAAAACGAAACGTGCAGAATCTTTTTTATTTTCTTGACTATACATTTGCCCCAAAATAAAGAGGTTTCTCGCTGCTTGCGCTCTATTTTCTAATGTTCTCGTGGCTAATTGCAGGTGTTTTTTTGCTTTTTGTAAACTATCGCTCTTAACATAGGCCATTGCTAAAGCAGTATGTCCTTGCTCTTTTATTTTGTCTGGTAAATTGGTTTCTAAAGTATCTCTAATAACTAATAAAAGATTCATCGTTTCTATAGCTCGCTCTTCATTATCCATTCTTATCGCTGCTTTTGCGCGCCAAATTTTGGTTTCTGCAATTAAATTTGCATTTGGATAATTTGCAATTACATAATTAAACGCTTCTACAGCTGGCACAAAACGTTGCGAATAATAGCGAGATTTGCCTAGTAACAAATACGCATCGTCAATTTGTCTGTTGCGCTCCATTCCTTCTATATTCATTCCGTGTTTTTGAATGGCTTTTATGGCTTTATCTTCGGCTTTTTCAAACGTGGTGAGTTCTTTCTTTTCTTCAGCTTTATTTCTGCGGCCTCCAAAACCCGCTCCAGGACCACTATTGAATTTTGGTGCTGCTATTTTATCTTCTTCAAAAGCGATAGGCTCTATGGGTAATTGTTGAAACCAATCGTCTTTATACTCGTTATTAATAGCTTCGATACCGTTTCTAAAAGCTTCTTTACCGTTAAATAAGATGTTGTATTTTGAGGTAACTGCGTGGTAATTTCTACTAATAATAGTATCTTTTTTGGTGCTACAACTGTATATAGCAACAAAAAGTATAAAAATGATGGTTATTTTTTGAGTAGTTTTCAAACAGGTAAATCTAAATGAATTAATTTTTTATAAGAGCTAAAAACTCCTATATACAACTGATTTGTACCGATAATAGTATAAATACAGTGTGTAAAAATAATAATAAATTAAGAATAGCCTACTTTAATTGCCAAGAGATATTGTTTTACATAAAAATATGCCATAAATGCACGAACTGCGATTTTTTTGGTTGATTGATAAAGATTCGTGAATAGATGGCTTAAATAGATTTCTACTTTGTAAAGAATGACAATTTTAAAGAAAACCCTTGAAACGAAATCTCAAAGCGAGCATTTTTTCAGTTAAACCGAAAAGTAACTCTCTAATTCTTTTAGCGTTTCTGCAGATGTTACAATATCTTTTACCACAGTTCCTTTGTCTAAAACCACAATACGTTCACAAACTTCGGTTACGTGGGTTAAATCATGACTCGAAACCAAAACCGTAACTTCTCTATTTTCTGTTAAATCTTTGATGATTTTCTTTAATCGAATTTGTGTTGTAGGATCTAAATTTGCAAAAGGTTCATCTAAAATAACCACTTGTGGATTGCCCATCATTGCAGCCACAATTCCTGCTTTTTTCTGATTTCCTTTACTTAAATCTCTTAAATATTTTTTCTTACCTATAATTTCTCCGTTAAAAAACTCATCAAATTTCGATAAAAAACTTTTTACATCTGCTTTATTCATCCCTCTTAAATCGCCAATAAACTCAAAATATTCTTCTGGAGTTAAATAGCCAATTAAAAAAGATTCATCAATAAAAGAACCTGTAAAGTTTTTCCATTCTTCGCTCGAATTTACTTGTATGTTATGATTTACAATAGCACCTGTTGTAGGTCTTATTAAATCTAACAAAATATTAAAGTAGGTGGTTTTACCTGCACCATTATTACCTACCAAACCAAAACTTTGGCCTGTTGGAATTTCTAAGGAATCTATATGTAATACTTCTGCTTTTCCGTATTTTTTTGAAAGTTGCGTAGTTTGTATCATTGTGTATTTTTTAATTTTCTTGATTAAATGCGTGAATCATTACATATTTGTTTGCAATGTATTTTTTTGTGATGGCTGCCATTAACTTTTTATGCAATGCAATCCCTATAAAGCCTAAAATAGCCAAAGTTAAGGTTGCAATTTCGAAACTTACCAACCAATTAATTAACCCAAAAATTGCCATTGGCAGCAACATTAATGGGAAACCAATGATCCATTGTACAGCTCCTGTTCCTTGAAAATTAAAAGCTGCTTTTTCATCTAAATTTATCTTTTTTCTGTTAAATGTACCTCCGTATAAAATTACGTGAGAGTTTACGCCAACATTGTAAATCATTGCTGCAAAATGGACTAATAAAATTTTCCATCCAAAGTATACATACGGAATTCCTAACACAAAAAGCGCAACAACACTAATCGTCATGATTGTAAATTTCGACTTTAAATAACGTTCGTATTTAAAATTCTGACTCATAAGCATTTTATAATAACTGCTGTCCCAAGCAGGAATAAATTGTCCAAAATTAATTAAAAAGGTTCCTGTTGAGAATATCCCAACTAAAACATACATGAAATTCATTTTTGCATACATTGGGTTTGGGTAAAAAAACAAACCATAAAGCAAACCAACTGCGAGCATCCAAATTCCAGATTTTGTTCTTTTATTACGCCACATTAAACGCAAATCGTTTTTAATAAATGGAGCTAAATCTCCTAGTTTTTCTGTGAAAGATAAATCTGAAGAATTGACTTCTTTTGTTTTTTCTGATATCAAGGCGTCTAAAAAAATTTCGCTTCTTAATTGTTTGTAGTTGATTATATACAAACCGAGTAAAACTACTAAAAATATAGTTGCTAAAAATGGAGATTGGTAAATGGCATCAAAACCTAAACCTATAAAGCCAGGCAAATCGAACCAATTAAAGTATTGCACTAAGTATCCTAAAATTAACAAGGTTAATAAAGCACCAAAAACAGCATTATTTTTATTGACTAGAAAATTGAAGAAGTTTGCTGACTGAATTAGTAAAATCATTGAAACTAACCAACCTAAAACACCAGCAACATCATATCCTTCTTTAATTAAAACGATAGAAAACGGAATGTAAAAAAACAACCCCATAATATTAAAGAAAGACAAAGATGATTTTCCTAAAATAAAATGCACAATTTTGCTTTTTTGAATGGGTAAAACCAATAAAGGTTTAATATTCATTACAGGTAGTTTTTGCATTACATACCTGAAAATTAAATCGCCAACTATGGCATACATTAAAAATGAATTTACCAATACTAAGGGATCTTGCTCTGGAAATAATTTTTTGATGATTTTATATGCAAAAATTCCTCCCGCAAGAAAATACAGTGCAAATATGAACCCAAAAAAACCAATTAGAATTTTTGCACCTACACTTTTACTAAAAGACGCCGAACGAAAAAACTGTTTCCATTCTAAGTTTAAAAAATGTGAAATCATAAGTTACTTGGTTTAGTTGATGTATATGTAGTTGATACGCTCATTTTGTTACAAATTTTTTACCATTTTGTATTCTGGATACGTTTCTTGCAATAATTCTTCTGCTTTTTGAGGAATTAAATAACTTGTTACATAAAACAAGATAATCAATAATGTTGCAGAAGCAGCTATTATGGCTAGCCAGTGGTCTTCTAATTCGCTAAAAGGAATCCTTATTAAATTTATTGAATTAAATACGTGTACAAAAACAAAACCTGAAAATCCATTTCTAGTTTCACCTATCATAGCTTCTAGTAAAAAAGTCTTTTCTTGTTTCTCTTTTTTTTCTTTTGATATTTTTCTTTCCCTAATCTGTTTTACTGCATTGTAAGTGAATAGTAATAAAATAGCACCCAATAAAATATATTCGGTATAATTAATTTTAAGGGTGAAAAAAATGGCTAGAAAAAGGCTTGTTGTTGCAATAATTTTGGGTATTGAAAACCACTCTTTCACAAAACGAATTATAATCTTCCAATACCGTTTATTCATTTGTTTTTGCTTGGCTTCTATGACATCCATAAAACCAAAAATGCCAAATTTTTTGAAAGATTTGTCTCTGGCTTGTTCAAATGTAATTTTTGGATATTCTTCCCAAATTTGCTCAATATCATTAGCTAAATGATCTACCAATTCTGACTGCACATCATAATGATATACATAATGTTGTCTGGTAAATTTGTAAAGGTTTTCTATGTGTTGTTCTGTGAGTTTCATTATTGCATCAACTTTACATACGTGTTATTAATTTTTTTGTATTTCTTAAAAAAGGTCTGATAACCAACATAAAACATTGGGTATAAAACTAAAAATACAATTGATAAATACGTTGTTGACAACGTTTCCGAATTAAAAAATAGTTTTGGAAAAAATAAAAAACAGTTTAAAAGGGATAGAGACAGACTTAAAAAAGTAAACGAAGTTAATAAACTCGCGGATTTAAAAACTTTTTTGTAATGGAATAACCCAAAGCCAACAACCAAAATAAAAAACGCTATTACTGTTGTAAATATAATTTTTACAAAAGTTTTGTCATCTAAAAATAGATAAATAAGTACCATCAAAAAGAGATAAACTACTAAAGATCTAAGGCTGGTAAAAAACGATTTAAAACCTTGTTTGATTTCTTTATTGTAGAATTTCGTATATTGTTTTTGCCTTCTTTGAATTAAGCTATTAAAACTGCCTTTCCAACCTAAACTGATAAACGAATTTTGAATAGCGTCTTCAAATTTTTCACCTAATTGCATTCTTTGCTCCACATCAGAAACTACGTGATCTAACATTTCTATTCTAATGTCCCAATATTTTACACCGTTTTTTATCAAACGATTTTCTATACGCTGTATTTGTTGTTTTGTTAATTCCATGATTATATATTTACGTTATACAATTCATTTATTTTACTTTTCTTCTGATAATACACATATTCACCACACCAATAAAANAAAATGAGTAGAAAAAAAGCAANGAGTAATGCATGACTAAAAATCGGATTTACACAAGAGGCTTCATCAAATCTTACAAAAAAATTATAAATCATCACTCCTACATAAAAAGAGTTAAAAAAATTCATGGTTATATCTAGTGCTAAAAAATTAACTTTTTTTTGAATTTCGAATGTTTACTAAAAACAACAATCGAAATCCGAGAAAAATGAGCAGACCACTCAAGATATTAAAGAAAGTGGGTTTATCTTCTGTCCATTGCATCAACAACCACAAGCCTAAAAAAATGGCGCTGGAAACAATAATTTTTGGAACAGTAAAAAAACTTCGTAATTCTAAAAAGGAGTTCTCTTTATTTTCTCCCAATCCGTAGAAAATAGGATTAATGTTGTTTTTATTCCAAATCTCATACAGACTTTTTAATTCTTTAATTTTCAAAGAATCCTGTATGTTGTTCTTTTCTGAAATATCTTTGGCTAGATTGTACAAACCAGCTTCACCTCCTTTTTCTATGATGTATTTGAAATTATTATTTAAAACTGCTACTGATTTTTTGTCGAACATTCTCCAATACAAGGTTTCATGAGGCGCATCTTTATTCTTACCAGATAAATACGGTATTAAATTTTTGCCATCAATTTTATTTTTAGGAGTTACGTTAGCTTGAGCAACCGCCGTTGCAAAAATATCTAGAGATATAATTGGATGTTGAAACTTTTGGTTTGGTAAAATTGTGCCTTTCCATTGTACTGCAAAAGGAACTCTAATACCACCTTCAAACAAAGAGCCTTTTCCTTTTTTTAAAGGGCCATTAAAAGCGCCTTTATTTTCATTACCTCCGTTGTCTGACAAAAAGAAAACTATAGTGTTTTTATCGATATGTAAATCTCTTAATTTTTGCAATAGTAATCCAACACCATCATCTACGGCGCTTACCATAGCTGCGTAGGTTTTTCTATCCTTATTTTTTATATCCGGATATCTAGACAAATATTTTTCAGTTGCTTGCAAGGGCGCATGAGGAGCATTGTAAGCCAAATACAAAAAGAATGGTTTTTTGGCGTTTTTATCCACAAAATTTACGGCCTCTCTAGAAAAAGCATCCGTTAAATATTCTGTTTCTTCTACTCGAGTATCGTTTCTTAAAAGCTTTGTATTGTAGGCATCAAATTGCGAACCAACTTCAGATAAATCCTTACGAATTAATTGCTCTGGGAAATATTTGTGCCCTCCAGATAAAAAGCCGTAAAACTCATCAAAACCTCTTTGTAAAGGACGTAAAGTAGTGTGTGCACCTAAATGCCATTTGCCAATTGCCATATTTGTATACCCTGCTTTTTTTAATGCTGCTGCCAAGGTTTCTTCTTCTAAAGGCAAGCCTAAAGAAGCGTCTTTAGGTGCAAAAAGCGGATTTCTACTGTACCCAAATTTATCTTGATATCTACCGGTTATTAAACCGGCTCTGCTTGGCCCGCAAACTGCATAACTTACATATCCGTTTGTAAATATTGCGCCATTTTTTGCTAGTTGATCAATATTTGGGGTTTTTAATTGTTTACTTCCGTTGAAACCTACATCTCCATAACCTTGATCATCTGTTAGAATGATGATAATATTCGGTTTGTTTAAAGCTTGAGAATTTGTTTGTTGTTTACATGCAAAAAAAAGCAATAAAAAAAGAACCTTGATAAATTTTAATTTCATAATAAATAATCTTTCATTGAACAAATTTAGCATTCATATGCCAAAGAAGAGGGGTAGCTATAGACCAAAAAAGTATCTATATAGCCTAAAATATAATAGTAACGCCTATTTTTTATGAAGAGATAAACGTACAATAAAGAAAAATTGATAGTTTCTAAAAAGATCAAGACAAGTATTATATAATTATACAACAAAAGGTATCTTAATCAGATGCAAATAATAAGGTATGCGCTATTATAAAAACATTAAATTTTTACACTCGTTGATACAAATAAAATGAATTAAATCAGAATTTCTGACTAAAATCTAACTATTCTATAAACAAAAAAACCTCAACTACTTAATAATAAGTTCGTTGAGGTTTTATGTTGTGGTCCCACATGGACTCGAACCATGGACCACCTGATTATGAGTCAGGTGCTCTAACCAACTGAGCTAAGGAGTTTACTGGGTTTTTCTATTCCAGAGAATGCTTGTGCAAATAATGTGCAAAAACTTAACCTGATTAATAATATGTTTTAAGCATCTAATATAGAGTAAATTTAATTATTCGTCCTAAAAGTTTATTAAGATTTCAGTTAACAAAAGTCTTAAACTACCACCAACATACAAAACCCAACCATAACATTTTAAGTTTATAACTTTTTATGTTACATAGCTTAATTTATAATGTTACAGTTAAGTTTTTATATGAAAGCAGTCCTCAAGAGTAAATTTTCTCAGTGGTTTTAAGATTATAGAGCCAAAACGGTCTCAGAAAATGTCTTGTTTTAAGAAGACCAAAAGATACAGCATAATGCTCTTGTTATTTATGAAATTAGAATTTCAAAATAGTAGGGATAGTAATTTTTCCCATCAATAAAAAACACAATCTTTCCCTCTCTAGTAATTTTTAATTCTGTGCAGGATACAATTTGATTTTTACGTAAACCACCAACCTCGCTTAACACCAAAAGTTTAAATGGTGTATGTAGCTTGATGATTCTATTTTTTCCAACCACAACATAAAGGATGTAAGGAGAAGAATATTTCATCAACTCAATTAATTCTTCATTGCTCATAATCGCTACATTTTCTATGTAGAGCTGTATACATCATATTTCTGAAGGAAATAGTTTTCTTCATTATTTTTGATAGCAGCTCCTAAATGATTTACAAATTCGTACGTGTTGCAATTTCTGCTTAGAAAATTATCGATGTAATTGCTTTTAGAGCTTTCTGTAAATAGGTTGTACAAATTCCAGAGATTGATATAACCGTTACTGTCTGCACTAAAATGTTCATCATCAATGTAGTTTTTAAGAATCGTATTGATTTGCGAATCTGTAGTCTGTAAATCAAACAGTTCTTTCTTTTGCTGTCTTTCTAAGTGATGATAGAGTTTCATCTTCCCAACCAAATGTGCAAATTGCTCATGATTAATCGTATAATCCTGCATCTGCCTCATAGCATCTATGTGCTCCTCTTGTTTGTAGTCTAAAATTAATTCTTGCGTCTTAGATTTTAACTCTTCTATACTACTTACTCTTAAATCATCTTTCAATCCATCTGTAGCAATACATAAATTACAGCACACCATATTTTTAAATCCTATAAATATTTTAAATTTCTCGATGCTTTTCTTTGAGAACAGATTTTGTTCAGAATAGCTTCTTACACCGCCAACAGTTAGATTTAGCTTTTGATTATTTACATAAGTGTTGATGTGAGGAATTTCTATCATAAAAGCTAATCTTTCATAATAGATTGTTTTCTCGTGTTCTAATAGCTCTTTAGCAGGTTTTCCGATAGCAGAAGGGATTCTACCCTTAATAACGTGGCTAGTTCTAATATTAGGCATTGTGATCATTCCTGAAGGAAATAATTCTTTTGCTGTTTCTCTTACAGCATCTATAAACTCAAAGTGAGGTATGGTGCTTTCGTTGTCTTTTGCAAAAACAGGTATGACACAATCTTTCTTTAAATGTGCAAGGCTTACTTGTTGCGTATTTGCTTCTATAAATCTGTTGTTATTAGAAATAGAAGATTCTATCTCGTGATTACTGACGATTTCTGGTGTTTGTACTACTGTTGTCAATTCCATTTTTTGTAAATGTTTTAGTGTTAATAATTTCTTTGTTGTCTACAATCTGAATGTTATTCTCTATTTCAGATTTACGCTCGATAATAAGCGGTTTAATAAGCTGTTGTAGAGTGTTGTATTTTTGATACAGATGTCTCAAGCCTTCTAAGGTTGTGGTGCTTTTGATTTCTTGTTTTACATCTTCCAGAGAAATTCCTTGACTGCACCAAGCCTTGAGTGTTTTACCTACCTCGCTAGTGATTATAAATTCTGGTTTTCCCTGGAATAGATTTGTCCTATCTTTACTAACCTTACACAGGTGATTTTCGTTAATCAATTCAAAGTTTACAGACAATTCATATTCAAATCCTTCAGAGGTAATCTCTTTAGTTCCGTGTTTAATCACTTTCGATTTGCCATTAGAACCTACATCTAAAGAATAATCTGTTTTACGTCTTGTAGTAGTGATGATGTGACATTTTGAATGCAAAATCTTATCAATAAATTTCTGGTGTCTTGGTTTCACTTTAGACCAGTCTTGGAAGCGGCCGCCTAAAAGTTCGTGTATTTGTAAACAGCCTCCTCCACCTTGCCATTCGTGCGTTATGGAATCTATAATAATCACCTCCATATTGGCTTTCTCACAGACTTCTAAAGCCTCTATATATCTCTCTGGACTATATGGAGCCGTAAGATTTAAAACATTAAAGTTTCCTAAATCACTATAGAGACTAGCAGATGAATTTTCTGTATCTATAACAGCTATTTTAGACCAATCTTGTGTCATTCCATAAGCTAATTGTAGTGCAGAATAGGTCTTGCCAAACCCACTTGGTGCCGAGATCCCTAAACGTAGTTTTACGTTGTGTCTTTGTGTTTGTTGTAATTGCATTTTATATTTATTTTGGTTCATACATATTATATATATTGAATATAAAAAGAGCTTACCACTAAGTGATAAACTCTTTTAAAATGTCGAAAAGTGCGATTAATAAATACTCTTTTCTTCCACCACTTGCTCTTCCATTTCCAAAGCTGGATCAACAAATTCCCAACGATGACTCATTTCAATGATTTCTCCAGTTTCTTTAATGGTGTATTCGTAAGGTTCTGTTTGCACCTTTCTAATAGTACCTTCAAATTCTGCACCTATTAGTGATTCTGCAGTTTGCTCATCAAAGGTGGTTGCAACGAATGCAGTCTTTGCTGTGAAATACACTCTCCCTGTTTTCTTGCTTTTAACAGTCATTGCTCCTGATTGGACAATAAGTCCATAAAACTCGTCTCCATTTGAATTTTCTGCTTTTTTAATTTCTTTTACTGTTACGCTCATGATATAATAATTTAAGTTAACGCAGTTTTATTAAACCGGGGCTAATCCGGACCTGCCAGGAATTGGTGGGGTTTTTTGTTAGAAGTGGTTGTATGCGTTTAAAACACTAAAGAAAAATGAAATGAAAAAAATGTTTTGAAATGTGTTTAGAGGGGGGGGGATGATGTGAAATGTGTAAAATTTTAATGTATATCGTAAATGCTAAAAAAATAGAAAATAAAATTTTTGATTAATAGATAAACTTGCATCTATTGTTCCATGGAATAAACAAAAGGATATAAGCTAATGAAGATTATAGATAGCATTCTAAATTGCAAGATATTTATCTCTTTTAGATACTAACTGTATTTATTTTAACTGTTTTAAACGAAATATTCTTAATTTCTTTTGCTGAATTATAGAAAAAAGCTTTTTTTAGCAAAATTAGCTATAAATAATATGAATAAAACATCAGCATATACTGCCATTTAAGTAAAATATACTGAAGATTTATAAGCATATATACAAGTTGGCAGTCATTTAAACAAAACTTTACAAATATGAATTTTTCTAGATTTATTTTGAGTACTATTTTATTAGCTACTATCCTATTCTTTAATTCCTGTAGCGAAAATCAGCAGAATGCAGATAAGGAGAAACTAATTGTAGAAAGAATAGAAGCAGATGTTGCTCTCTATAAATTTCACTTTAAGTATGGAGCTACTAGAATGGGTGAAGTTATTAAAGCTGCTGAAAAATTACTTGAAGCAATTGAAAATCCTGAAATTAAATTGACCGAAGAGGAAATAGAACTAAATGTTCATAAATTAACTTGGTTATGGTTAGCTGCTACACCAACAACAGAATACAACGCTTTAACAAATTCTGGTGAAATTAGATTAGTAACTTCCGAAAAATTGAGACGTAAGTTTAAGGAAATGAATTTTGACCAAGAAAAGTTAATGCAATTTGAAGAGTTGCAAATTAGCTATGTAAATCAAGAATTAAGACCATATCTAAATAGTCACATAGATAAAACTACGTTAAGAACAAGACAAAACTTTGATGCATTGGAGACAACAAAAGTATCTTCACCATTTAAAAATTCCCCAAAAGAAATTATGCAAGACCGAGAATTTGCGAACCTTCTAGTTGACTTACTGTTTTTTACCAAAAGAATTATGCTTCCATATAATCGGTTGAATAAAATAATGGCTGATATGGAAACAATTATAGCAAAGGATTATCCTGATGTCGAGCTTAAGGAATACAAACCATTTTAAGGAATTGATAAAAAAACGAACTGCCAACACCGTGTATATTTAATTGCTAGTCAAGTATTTACTCGGAAAATAATATAGATTAACCTTTGGTTCGTTTTCTTTTACTAAATTAGTGATAACCAACGCAACTAAACATACACGAACACGTTGTACACAAGCTCTGAAATGTACTTTCCTGAAATAGGTTGACTAAA
>P_2C_Liq_3_UnCtyDRAFT_100321_pt1 | contig 14505 bp, 17 predicted proteins | sample Pon2CUnioCityCA_3_FD_9720 | JGI IMG/M metagenome (IMG submission 9720)
GCTTAGGAGGCGGCAGCCAAAAAGCAATTAAAAAATGTTGGGAAACTGGTAGACCTTTTTATGCTGTAGACACAGGTTATTTTGGTAACTCTAAACATAAAACTTGGCATCGTATAACATATAATGCATTGCAAAATATGAACGAAATGGTTAAACGAGACACTAACAGACTTCTATTGCAATTAAAGGCAGGCTCGTGGAGAGAAATTTATAAACCGTTTACACCTGGTAGTAAGATTATGGTGTGTCCCCCAAGTGACAAAGTGATGAATATGTTTGATCAAGGCAATGCCAAAGAGTGGACAGACAAACTAGTAGCTCAACTAAGGACGCTTACTGATCGTCCTATTGAAATTAGAATGAAGCCTATTAGAAGTGAACGCATTAGTACAAAGACTATACAAGATGCTCTGCAAGACGATGTACATTGCTTAATTACATACAATAGTATTGCAGCAACTGAAGCACTAATGGAAGGCAAGCCTGCTATTACACTAGGACCAAATGCTGCACAATTAATTTGTGAGACTGATCTAGCAAACCTAGAAACTCCTCGCATACCTACAGAAGATGAAATGTATGCATTCCTAACACACTTATCGTATTCGCAATTTACACAAGCAGAAATGGAAGATGGAACTGCTTGGAAAATCTTACAGGAAACACAGGTATGACAATAAAAGTAGCTTCATATCTTATGGGAATACCGCCTGGTAATACTAATCCAGAAAAGCCTGCAATTATTACTAACTTTATCGAAGGAGTATGGCGGGCTGGCGACGAAGGTACTATTGTAACAGACTATACTCCAGTTGACGCAGACGTTGCAGTTGTACAAGGGTATGTACATCCCGGAAGTAAAAATTCACCTCATTTAAACTTACGTAGACAAGTTTTTGAGCATCAACAAAATACAGGTAAGCGTAGTATTATTGTAGATAGTAATCTGTTTTTATCTTACGATCACGGCAACTCGCAAAAGTTTTTAAGATATAGTTATGATGGTATATTTCCAACAACTGGAGAATATTGTAATCAATATGCTGATCCTGCACGTTGGGATCTAATCAGTAAACAAATTGGTATAGAACTAAAGTCTGATAGAAAACAAGGAAAACATATTTTAGTATGTTGTCAGAGAGATGGTGGCTGGAGTATGGATGGACAGCCGTTGCTACCGTGGCTTATAAAAACTATACAGAAGATAAAAAAACATACTGATAAACCTATATTAGTAAGATTTCATCCGGGCGACAAAAATCAATTGCAACACAAAAGAGCACTTGCTAGATATAGATTAAAAGGTGTTGTGATTAGCAGTTCAGATACACTATTTAGAGATTTAAAATCGGCATATGCTGTAGTTAATTATAATAGCAGTCCAGCAGTTGTTGCAGCTATAGAAGGCATACCTATTTTTGTTCTCGATGCTGATAGAAGTCAAGCTAAAGATGTAGCAAATACTGATCTTAAAAATTTAGAAAATCCTCAGCAATTTGACAGGGAAAGTTGGATACACAAAATGGCACAGATGCACTGGAGTTTGGATGAACTCAAAGACGGATCTGCCTGGAAGCATTTAAGGAAATGGGCTTACAAATGAATAAACATATAACGGTAGTAACAACCTTTCATAACAAACATTATAATGTTTATGGAAAGAATTTTTTAGATAGCTTTGCTAAACATGTTGACAAGCGTATCAAATTAATAGTATATGCAGAGGAATGTAACCCAGAAAATCCAGATCCTAGTCGTATTGAAATCTTAGATGCTGTAAAGTCATTGCCTAAACTTGTAGCATTTAAGCAACGCTGGAAAGATGATCCAAAGGCAAATGGTATTCCGCCAGCTGATATTAAAGCACGTAGACCACGAGACTGGCATAAAGAATTCAAATGGGACGCAGTGAGATTTGCTAACAAAGTCTATGCTGTATTTGATGCTGTAGAAAGATCAAAAGATTGGTGTGTGTGGATGGATGCCGACAGCTTTATTCATAGCAATTGGACATACGAAGACTTTGCTGAGTTACTACCAGACACTAGTTGGGTTACATATGTTGGCAGAGGTAAAGGTTCGCAAACATGGCCTGAGTGCGGTTTCTACGGAATGAATTTAAAAGACCTAGTATGCCAAGACTTTCTTAAAGAATTTGAACGTATGTACGAAGATGCTGACAACGGGATTTTTAAATTAGAAGAATGGCATGACTCGTTTGTATTTGGTAAAATATTAAACGATTTAAAGTTCCGACATCCTAATGTATTAGATTATAGTGCTGAGATTTATCTTAAAACTGCTAAAACAGGCGGCGGCGGNCATCCACTAATTAATTCAAAATTAGGCCGTTGGATGGATCANATGAAAGGTGATCGCAAGTTTGAAGGCGCAAGCAAGCGCAAAGACCTAATGGGACATAGAAATGAACCTTACTGGCAAAAGATTTAAGCTATGGAGAGAATACGGTGCGCTTAATTCAAAGCCTGTTTTTGATTCCTTTGGCAATAGTATTATTAACAATGGTGGCAGTATTATCGATAGTAATAGTATTGACGATGCCGATGTTCATGTTATTTGGAGTGTTTTATTTCATGGTAGAATGGCTAACAATCGCGGTGTGTGGGATAATTGCTGCGCTAGAGGAAAACCAGTTATCGTCCTCGAAGTCGGCGGAATCAAGAGGGGAACAACTTGGAAGGTAGGGTTAAATGGTATTAATAGAGATGCTTACTTTGGCGATTATATGGGCCACGACAGTAGCCGTAGTGATTTACTTAAACTCAAAGTAAAGCCTTGGCGCACAGAAGGCAAGTATATTCTTATAGCAGGACAGCATAACAAAAGTTTGCAGTGGCAGGAAATGCCAAGCATAAGCAACTGGTTCTTGCAAACATACGACACTATACGAAAATATACGGACAGACCTATTATATTCCGCCCACATCCACGCTGTAGACTACCCCATATAGAACGAGGACTCAAACATGTATACAGACAGGAACCAGTTAAGATAAGTGGCAGTTATGATGATTTTGATATGGGCTTTAATGATATACATGCTACTATTAGCTGGAGTAGCAATCCTGGGATACATAGTATTATTGACGGTGTTCCTTCTTTTGTTGGTCCTAGTAGTCTTGCTTATCCTGTATCTAACACAGACCTATCTCAGATAGAAAATCCTCTAATGCCAGATAGGACTGAATGGCTCAACAACTACGCATATACTGAATATACAGTAGAAGAAATTGCTCAAGGAATTCCGCTTAACCGCTTGACAAGTAAACTAATTTAAGTTATAATGTATGCATGTTTAGCACAATTGAAGACGCACTAGAAACCTTAGTAGGATTACATGATCCGCTGGATATTGAACTTGAATCATCTGATGTCACTATTTTAAATAGTATAGGCCGTCAGGTGTTTAGAGGCAAAGCCTTAACTGATAGACAATGCGATCTAGTCACGAAAAAATTAGATTACTATAACATATCATATAGTAAGGAACTTAGAAGTCCCTTAAGAGAAATTGATCGTAGCAAGTATATTAAACTTGTAGATTATCCTGATAATATGATTCATGAATCGAGTGATAAAGGTAAATTTATTAAAATTAAATTTCCATTTAACAAGAGAGATATAATAGATGTACAATGGGCAGGAGATCGTTGTCAAAAAAACGAGTACTATCATAAAAAAGGAGCACACGAACATTATTTTCAGCTAAATGAATCTAATGTTTATAATCTAGTTTCTAAATTTATAAAGAGAGATTTTATTATAGATGAAACAATTATCGAGTACTATAATAAAATTGTAAACATTATAGATAATCCAGACATATTTTATCCGTATGTTGACAAAGACGGAATCTACAATACTTCTGACAAGACAAAAGAAATGGCGTTGTTAGAACTTGGAAGTCCCAAAGACAATCTTATTCTGTACAAAGATAGACAAGAAAAATATGGTCTTAAAAATGTATACGGATATACTACAGATAATGTACTTACATCTAAACTTGTAGACAGAGAATACAACACAGTCCTTGCTCGACCATCTGATTATTCGTTAGATAATATTATAGATTCTTTGATAGAATTAAAAAGATTTCCGTTATTAATTCTAATTGAAAATCTAGATCAATTAAAAACTATACATACATCGTTTGGCAACTCTTATAAACATTCGGTTCTTTTTAGAATGGACAACGACGAAGTAGGATCTAAATTTAATAATTATATCAAAGATAATAACTTAAATGTTTCAATTGACAGTTCGCCTGATATATTGTATACTAAACATGATAAATTTAAGTTACCTAAACCGTTACTTAAAAATAAATGGGAACCGTCTGCTGTATTATCGTTTGATGCAGCATATACAGGCAGAGCAAATAGTCTTTCTAGTATATGTGACTTAATTATTTGTCACGATGAAAACAGAAGCTATTTCATTAGGAAGATGCACACACTATGAGCAGTTGTAAACTTATAATTGAAGATGAAGTAAACATTAAGATCGAAGGGCTAGAAGTTGATGTTCGTCGCAAGCTAGCAAATGCTCTTAAGTTTGAAGTGCCATATGCAAAGTATATGCCACAGTACAAGCTAGGACGCTGGGATGGCAAGGTTGCTTTCTTTGGTATTGGCGGCACAGGATATGTTAATCACTTAGACACTATTGTAGAAGTGCTTACTAAAAACAAAGTACAGATAGTTGACATTGATGATAGACGCCATCCTGTACAATTTAATTTTCCGGAAGTAACAGAAACTTATTGGAAGGACCAAGGTGTACAATGGCCCGAAGGTCATCCAGCAGAAGGTGAAGATATTATTCTGCGTGACTATCAAGTAGAAGCAATCAATAACTTTATTAAACATCCACAGAGCTTGCAACAGATCGCTACTGGTGCAGGTAAAACTATTACTACAGCAACACTGTCGCACATCAGTGAGCCGTACGGTCGTAGTCTTGTAATTGTTCCCAACAAGAGCTTGGTAGAACAAACTGAAGAAGATTACATCAACTGTGGACTAGATGTAGGAGTGTACTTTGGCGACAGAAAGCAACTAGGTAAGACTCACACTATTTGCACTTGGCAAAGTTTGAATATTCTAGACAAGAAGCACAAGGACGGAACAGCAGTGTTATCACTTGCTGAGTTCCTGGAAGGTGTAAGCACTATTATTGTCGACGAAGTACACCAAGCTAAAGCAGAAGTACTAAAGAATCTGCTCACACGCAACCTGCGTAATGCTCCAATTCGCTGGGGGCTAACTGGTACAGTGCCCAAAGAGAAGTTTGAGTTTGAGAGTATTCACGCTAGCTTGGGTCCTGTAATTGGTCAAATCAGTGCTAAAGAACTACAGGACAAAGGCGTACTAGCACAGTGTCATGTTAACATAGTACAACTATTAGATACAGTAGCACATGCAGGGTATCAAGAAGAATTAAAATATCTTGTTACTAATCAAGCAAGATTAGAATACTTAGGCAAACTACTTAATACAGTTAAGGAATCAGGCAACACGCTTATACTAGTAGACAGAATCAGTGCAGGCGAAGCACTAGCAGAACTCATACCAGGCAGCACATTTGTAAGTGGTGCTGTTAAGAACAAAGACAGGAAAGAAACATACGATACAATCCGTGAAGGAACCAATGAAGTAATTATTGCTACATACGGTGTTGCGGCTGTTGGACTTAACATTCCACGTATTTTTAATCTTGTGTTGCTTGAGCCTGGCAAGAGTTTTGTAAGAGTTATTCAAAGTATCGGTAGAGGCGTAAGAAAGGCAAAGGACAAAGACTTCGTGCAAATATGGGATCTTACAAGTACATGTAAGTTTGCGAAGCGACATCTAACTCAGCGTAAGAAATTTTACAAAGAAGCAGAGTATCCCTTTACTATTGAAAAGGTAGATTGGCAATGAAAATTTTAACTTTAGATAATATGGCATATGACCTAAATAATATGCCTGATGAAATAGAAGACGATGTTAGATTTAGTGTGTTAGATAATAGTAGTCCCCAAGACCCGGACTTCTTTTTTATACCCCTGATCTTTTTAGAATCGTTTAGTGCACCTGCAATGGTGCTCGAAATTGGTGGCAAAGAAATTACTATGCCTTTAGATTGGTGCATAGCAGTCGGCGATCAGTTTGCTGATAACGATGTAGAAGTATTGCCACTTACTAGTTTAAATGATCGCGGTTTTGAAGCATTTTGTTTTAATCCATTAACTGGATCGCGATTTCAGTTTTTAGACATAAAAATTATTAATTTTTACAATGATGTTAAATGGTATTTTCCTAAGACAAAAAACGGACAACTATTAAGTATTCCGTTAACAGACGGCGAAAACCCTTTGTGTGCATTTTTTATTAAAGAAATTAATAGACAAAGTGAAGTTATCGAATATGGAAGGTTGTTATAATGAAGGCAGGAAAGATCTGGGGACAAACAGAACTGATCCACGCAAACGGTGTACTAGAGTTTCACCGTATTGAATACAAAGCAGGATACAAGTGTTCAGAGCACGAACATCAGTTTAAGTGGAATGGGTTCTTTGTAGAGTCAGGTAAGATGCTGGTGCGTGTGTGGCAAGATGATCAAGGCTTAGTTGACGAAACTATTCTCGAAGCAGGTGACTTTACACAAGTTAAGCCAGGCAAGATTCATCAGTTTGAAGGACTTGAAGACGGCGTAGCATTTGAGCTGTACTGGGCAGAGTTCAATCACGACGACATTGTTCGTCGCACAAGTGGAACACAAGTTGGGTAATCTAAAACCAAGTGAAGCATTGATATACGAGCGTGCCGACGGTGTTGTGTACGCTCGTTATCGAGACCCTCCGTTCAATAAATTAGATAGATGGATCGTAGGCGGCGACCCTGCAGGTGTAGCAAGAGCACAAGGTGACTTATTGTCCTACAGTGATTGGCAAGATCTATGCAGACTTGCTAAAGAACATCCTACGCTAGAAAAACAACTTGACAAATTAGTTACAACATATTATATTATTAAAGATGACAGATAAATTACAAATCAAAGAAATACTCAGCTGGATCGACAATGACGAAAAAGACATTTGGAATCATCTAGAAGATGAGCACAAAAAACAAGTTAGTTTCTGGTTGTTGAATAGATATGTTGCTAGTGTAAATGGCAATCGTGAGAAGCAGGAACTTGCAATATTTAAAACAAATGAGTATTACAATAAAAACTATATGGTAGTTTCTAAACACCAAAAACTACAATGGCAATTATTGTGCATGAGCGGCGCAACTGGCAAGAACGAGTTTCATCCTTGGATCGGGTTTAAAAAGAAAACTAGTGATAACAAAGGTATAAAACTATTAGAAAAGATTTATCCTAACATGAAACAAGATGAGGTAGAAATACTTGCTGGACTATCTACAAAAAAAGAACTCAAGCAATTGGCTGAAGAGCATAACATTGACATCAAACTCTAAACCATATGTATGTGAATACTGCGGCAGTGGATATGTAAGAGAAAAAACTCTTGCAGCACACATGTGCGAAAAGAAACGTAGAGCATTACAGCGCAACGAAAAACGAGTCCGACATGGATTCTATGCATTTCAACGATTCTATAAACTTAGTGCAGGAGCAAAAAAAGAAAAGTCATACGAAGACTTTTGTAACTCTCAGTACTATAATGCATTTGTAAAATTTGGTAGTTTCCTTAGTAATGTAAAACCTTTATATCCAGAAAAGTACATTGACTATGTTGTCACAAGTGGTGTTAGACTAGACCATTGGTGTAGAGACGAATTATATGAAAAATATGCATTAGATTTTATTCTAAAAGAAGATGTAACGACAGCATTAGAGCGCAGTATTCAAACAATGTTAGAATGGGCAAGCGAACATGAGCCTGCACCGTGGAATCATTACTTTCAGCATATAAGTTTAAATAGAGCAGTGTGGGATATCAAAGACGGAAAGATTTCTCCGTGGCTTATACTTAACTGTTCTAGTGGCAAGAATATGTTAAATAATTTTAATGAAGAACAACTTGGATTAGTTTATCATGTAATTAATCCTGAGCACTGGGCTATGCGTTTTAAACGACTGCCTAATGATGTTGCACTAGCTAAAAAAGTTGCCAAGGAAAGTAATCTGTAATGCCTGATATTGATATTGACTTTGCTGATAGAAACACTATTTTAAACAAGATACAACACCGTGTGGCAAAATTAGATACAGGTAAAAAGCACAACACTGGTGTTTATGTAACTGAGATTCCGCATAATCCTTTTAACGAAATTGCTACTATCGATCACAAAGCAGCAGATGCTCGCGGCTATTTTAAACTTGACTTTTTGAATGTTAGCATATACAATAGTGTCACAAGCGAAGAACATTTAAACAGATTAATGGACACACAACCACTATGGCAACTTTTGGAACACAAAGAATTTTCAGATCAGGTATTTCATCTAAACGGGCACAGCGAGTTATTAAAACAATTAAAGCCGCAGTCGGTGGAACAATTAGCAGCAGCATTAGCGATGATACGGCCTGCGAAACGTCATCTTGTCAACGAAACTTGGCAAACGATAAACGAAGAAGTATGGAAGAAACCTAACGACGGTGCATACTATTTTAAGAAAGCACATGCCATTTCTTATGCTATGGCGTGTGTAGTACATATGAATTTATTATGTGAACAAATTAGTTCTTAGGTCGTTTTACTAATTGTACTGATTTTCTTTTTACTCTTTTAATCTGCATACTACTAAGATTAACTGTTGGGCCTATGTTTACTTTTACATCTTTAGTATTCATAGTTTGAATTGAATATTTAAACTTTTCCATTTCTTCTCTAAGAAAAATGTTAATAGGAATCATTCTATTTGATTCCCACCACCATGTATTTCCTAAGTCTAATAATTCTTTCTTTTCGGTATCAGTTCTCAGTGTAGTGTATACATACATACTCGACACCCATTGATCTTGATTGATTATAATACCTACGTATTCATTCCCGCCGTATGCTACAACACTAATAAAAGGAAAGTTCTCTGTGATGTCTTTTAATAACAATGATATGTTCTCTTTAAAATTCTACTAAATATATACATAATAAGGATCTTATATGCAACTCATTCCTAGATATTTATACAAAAATCAAGTGGACGTGGTATCAAACGATATAGGATTCGTGACGGAGTATAGACCAGTGTACAGTAGAAATATAAATGTTTACAAAGGTGTTGATAACAAAATTCAATTTAGAATGCTTAACGCTGATCAGAAACCAATTAACATAAGTGGGCAAGTTATTCAGTTTGAAGCATTTGATGATGAAAAAGATCAAGTGCTTGTTTATGAAGCTACAATACAAGATGACGGATCAACAAGAGCAACACAAGGCATGTTTTATGTTACAATTACTGAAAACGATCTGTTAAATATTCCTTCTCAATATTTGACATATACTGTATTTCAAAAAGAAACATGTGATCAAAGAGTAGTGACATATGCAGATGACAACTTTGGTGCATGTGGAACAATCTATGTTAGTGACTGTGCCCAGCCTACTGTTAAAAGCAGTAACCAAGTTGTAAACTGGTTGCAAGTTGATGATACTTGGGTAGCAGGTTATGACAACGAAAATAGAATAACTGCCCAACCAAAAATTAATAAAAATGAAGCAGTACATACTGTTGCGTTTTATACAGATGCATATAATAATAATGGCTATGTAGGCAACATACAAATACAGGGCACCCTAGATAATCAAATTACAGGACAAAACGACTGGTTTACAATCGACACCGTTCAATTTAACGGTACAGAAGAAAGACCGGTTTTTAATATTTTTAAAGGAGTTTATTCATATCTAAGATTTGTAGCAGATACTGATCCAGATGATAAACTTGTTAAAATTTTAATAAGAAATTGATAAACTCTGGCATGGATAAATATAATTATGAGCAACAGTGAAACAATACTATCAATACAATCACATCCAGGAGACTCTTCTACACAAACAGTAAGAGGCGACAAATTTAAGGGCGACGGTTATTATAGCCGTGATGATGGCTTGCATACTGTGCAAATATCTTTAGTTAATTTTGTCGGAGTCATAGAAATAGAAGGCACATTAGGTGTTGATCCAGACGATCCGTTCTATACAAATTGTAATGATGGTACAGATTGGTCGCCAGTTATGATAGAAGAACCACATTGTGTAAGTACAACAGGGTTATGGGGATCTAGTATTGTCCCGTTTAAACTAGAGTATACTACTCCGACAACAGGCATATGGATGTATAACTTTACAGGTAACTACACCTGGATACGAGCATATATCACCGAATGGACTGACGGCACTATTAATAGTATAAAAATGAATCACTGAGGGATAAAAATGAGTATTGAATTAATAAATGTAGGATCAGGAAGACTCGCAACAGATGGCGAATGCATCCGCGATGCCTTCATAAAAATTAATAGTAATTTTGAACAATTAAATACTGGCACTACAACTACAACTACAACTTCAACACAATTATTAAATCTTGTTGACGGCGATGGTAATATATTAGGCAATTTTGATATTTCTGAAAATGGGCAAGATTTAAATTTTACAGTTACTAACAATTTAAATTTAAATAATGCTATAACAATCGATAACTCACAAAACATAACATTTCCGTCAGGAACTAGTATTGATTTTAGTGGAGCAGATTTAAATTTAGATTTAAACAAACTTAATCAGTTTGATGTTGACTTTGATCAAATTCAAGACGGAATGAGCTTAACATATAATGCTAGTACTGGAAAATTTGAAGCGACTACTAGTAGCGGAACTGTTACAGAAGAAAGTGTAACACAGTATCAATCCTCTCTTTCAATTACCGAATCACAAATAAGTGATCTTACACATTATACAAACGGCGATGTAGATACACATTTAAACACAAGTACTGCAACAACTAATCAGTTGTTAAGTTGGAATGGTACAGACTATGATTGGATTACACAGAGTAGTGATTATACATTACCTACTGCAACAAATGAAATACTAGGTGGTATTAAAATTGGTTCAGGTCTATCAATTACTCAAGACGGTGTTGTTAGTACATCTGGCGGAGGCGATTATACATTACCTACTGCAACAAATGAAATACTAGGTGGTATTAAAATTGGTTCAGGCCTATCAATTACTCAAGACGGTGTTGTTAGTACATCTGGCGGCGGCTCTGATATATACCTAGTAGACGGCGGAGCAGCTGACTCGATATATACTAACGGAACTTTAATCCTAGACGGAGGAAATGCTTAATGGCAACAACAATACAAATAAGAAGAGATTCGGCAGCTGATTGGACTTCTGTTAATCCAACACTGAGCAATGGTGAATTTGGATACGAAACTGATACTGATAAACTTAAAATCGGGGACGGAACTACTGCTTGGAATAGTCTAGGATACTTAATCGATGGCAGCAGTTTTACTAATATTGGTCTAACAGATTTAAGTGTAGGGGCGGAAGGCACAGCTAGTGGCAACGGTAGTTTTGAATATAATAACACAACTGGAGTATTTACATATACTCCTCCAGATCTAAGTACTTACTTAACAAGTGAAACTTCACATGCTGATGTACTTGTGGATGGAGACTTTGCAACTGCTGGATTTATGAAAACTGATGGCGCAGGAAATTATACTGTTGACAACAGCACATACTTAACTAGTTTTACAGAAACAAACGATTTAACGGCAGCAGTTACATGGACTACTATACCTAATGAATATATTACAGCAGAAAGTGTTGCACAGCATAACACTGCATTGTCTATTACTGAATCTCAAATTAGTGATTTAGGTTCTTATCTCACTGACTTAACTGGTTCGAGTGTAGGTACACTGAGTGATGTAAACTTCAACAGTGTAACACTCGATGGTGCAAACGGTGCAGGAAAAGTACTTGCGTGGGACCAAACACTACAAGCATTTGTTCCGGTTGACCAAAGTGGCGGTGGTGGCCTTGCTAATGTTGTAGAAGATACAACTCCTGAACTTGGAGGCAATTTAGATGCACTGGGTAATAATATTGTAAATGTTGATACAGTATCAGGTGAAACAGATCAAAATATATTTGTTCGATCTAATGGAACTGGAAAGCTATTCTTAACCGGCGAAGTTAATATGTACGATCAGTATACCTTCCCTAATGCGCAACCGTCAGTTGGCCAGGTATTAGTAGCTGGTGACTTTGGGGCATTATCTTGGGACAATCCAGAACAAATATTCGATGAACCTATTGTAATACCCGGAGTAATAGAGACTAGTACTGCACTCACAGGTGCCACTGGTACTGTTGTACACGATTCTAGTAGTAGTCACATTTTTACACACAGTAGTATTGCTGCAAACTTTACAGCAAACTTTACTAATTTGTCGCTAAGTGCTAATCAAGCAACAGCAAAAACCTTAGTGCTAACACAGGGTGGCACTGCATATATTCCAAATGCAGTACAACTTGGAGGAGCAGCACAAACAATACTTTGGCAGGACGGCAGTGTACCAAGCGGAACAGCAAACGGAGTTGATGTTGTAACATTTTCGATATTGTATAATGGAACTAGCTATACTGTGTTAGGTAATTTATCATCACACTCATAAGGAATAAATATGCCATTTATTAGCGCAATTAACGGAAGTGTTTTAAGAAGAAAAGGATCTGCGATAATAGAACAGATCCAAGAAATAAAGGACTGGAGTACAGCTACATTAATAGCAGATGGAATAGACAATCCTAACGATTATGGTACAAGTGCTGATGATCGATTTGGATATGCAGTTGGTGTCTCAGACTCTTATGTCATTGCCGGGGCTATCAATGAAGATGACAGTTTTGGCGATAACAATGGTAAAGCATATATCTTTGATAGGTCAACCGGTAACTTACTTCGTACTCTAGACAACCCAAATTTAAATACTAATACTCTTAGTGAAGACGGTTTTGGTTGGTCAGTGGCAATATCTGACACATATGCTGTTGTTGCAGCTCCTAGAGAATATTCGTCAAACGGCTATGACTCGGGTGTAGTATATGTATTTAATCCCTCAACTGGATCTAGGCTTCATTCAATATCAAACCCAAATCCCTATGCTGCAAATGATTGGTTTGGTGTGGTCGTTGCAATATCCGGTAATAATCTAATTGTTGGTGCGGAGCGAACTAATCCCGATGGCCAGTCTAATTCCCAAGGTCAAGCATACATTTATGATTTATCAACTGGTAGCTTACTCCATACATTATCTAATCCTAACCCTATTGCTGACGATGCTATTGGTGATAACTTTGGTCAATCCGTTGCAATAGATGGTAATTATGCAATTGTCGGATCTTCAGAAGACGAAGCTGTTGGTAGTGGTAGTAGGTCAGGTAAAGCATACATATTCAATGTGACAACTGGTGCATTGCTTCATACATTAGACAATCCGAACCCAATTTACACACCAGACAATGATTATTTCTCTGAGGCAGTAGCAATATCTGGCAATTATGCAATTGTCGGTGGTTGGGGGGAAGATTTATCAGAAACTAGTAGAACTTCCAAAGGTATAGCATACATATTTGACGTAACCACTGGTAACTTAGTTCATACAGTAGAGTCTCCTTATCCATATGATAGCCGATTCGGTGCTACTGTAGCAATAAATGATACACATTATGCTATTGGCGCAGGAAATGCAGCTAGCAGCGACTATCGACCTCAATCTGGAGTAGTACTCATTTATAGCTTATTAGACCACAGTTTGGTTCATACAATAGAAAACCCTAATAGATATGGTACAAAGGATAATGATACCTTTGGCGGTGGCGGAAACACGCCTCAATCGATGGTTATGTATAACGACTGTATAGTTGTAGGTGCTTATGCCGAAGATGATGTAGGCGGCCTTGGCTCAGGCAAAGTATATGTGTTTGAGTAAGTATAGATCGAGTAATTTAAAACACTTGACATAATCCTATAACTACGCTATAATAAGAGTATGAGTGTAGTTAATGAAACAGTCCTAACATATTTGCCTGCTAAGAGAAAACAAACTCCTAGTGGCTGGCTTTCCTTTAACGCTCCGTGCTGTCATCACAATGGTAACAGTGCGGACACTCGTGGTCGCGGCGGCTTGATTAGCAACCCTGACGGAGGCGTAAGTTATCATTGCTTTAACTGCGGCTTCAAGGCAAGCTGGCAACCGGGCAGACAATTCTCACACAAGTTGCGTAAACTTCTCCAGTGGATGGGAGCACCTGACGATGTAATCAACAAGGTGGTGTTGGAAGTGATGAGAGAGAATGAAGGAGTAGAAGCTAAAGAACGTATTGCTACGTTGCCTACATTTAATACTGTCCCGTTGCCAGACGATGCTGTTCGTATTGCAGACATACCTGACTATAACGAAAACAATGTAGCATTTAAAAGTTTTCTTGCTGTGATACAGTACATG
>P_2C_Liq_3_UnCtyDRAFT_100322_pt1 | contig 14457 bp, 4 predicted proteins | sample Pon2CUnioCityCA_3_FD_9720 | JGI IMG/M metagenome (IMG submission 9720)
TTGACGTGATAATGTTACTAATAATTATGGCATTGTTTAGTGGTTCTTACGCAGGATTAATTGTAGGTTCTGTTGCTTCTTTATTTATTAGCCTATACTTTTTTGCAAGCCCTCCCGAGTTTTTTAGCGGGGATAATGGGTTTCTAAAAGAATTTGCTAAAAGAGCAGAGAGACCTAAACGATGATAACTAATCTACTACAATCAATCGGTATTGTTTTTGCTGTGCTGATTGTAGTAGCTTTAGCTATTGTGTCTATGTATATATCGTATCTACTTTCAATAGGCATAATAATACTATCGCTACTATTTGTAACCTACCACGTAGTATCTACCATTAGAGAGTGTAAGTAGACTCTTTTAATAATGATGGAGTAACTACGTTCATAAAGATATCTATTGGGCTATAGATAGGAAATATATTTCCTGGTCCAATAGAATCTGTATACCAGTCTTTTGCTAAAAAAGATTGCTCATGTATTGTAGGTAAGCCACCTAGTTCCCCTGCAAGCATTAACCCAAGCAAAGATTTTATAGGCCCTTTACTACCTGTTTTTATTATAATACGCTGTATACGTTTAACGTACTTGGTAAACATCAGCACACCTATTTTATTTAAGTATTCTTCAAATTTTGAAGACGGCATAGCGTAGTTAATATAGTCCTCAACTAGTTCGTATTTACGTACAGCTTCTGCTTGTTTAAGAAATTCTTTACGTTCTTCACCTGTTAGACGTTGAGTAGTTTTGTACCCTTCAGGTTTTCCTTCCAACCACCAATCTGGTAGTATCATATCGCCAGACGCCTGTCTTTTTTCATTTCTTTTTTCCATAGTATTTTGTATGTCTCTAGACATTAAATCAGTTACTTCTAGAAACTCATTTACTACTTGGTACGGTATAGATCTTTTTGTAAGAAATAAATAGTCTACACCAGTTCTAGCCACTTCTGGCACATTTTCTAATTTATCGTTAAAAAATTCACTAACTTTGTTAGTATCTCGTACCATTCCAGTACTAATATCTTCTACAGATTGGTCTAAGCCCATTGCAACTAGTTCGTCTATACGGCTATCTTTAATAGCTTTTTGTACTGCCATTAACTCGCCTTCAGTTCTTTTAAGTTCCAACCTTCTTTCTTTTCTTCTTTTCTCAGGTAAATTATCTCTTGTGAGTGAAACTTTAATCTCTCTTTGTGTATTTACTAGTTCTTGTTCTTTTTTTACATTTTTATTGTAACTTTTTATTTCCCTATAACTCTCTAGCTGCATAGTTATTACTTCGACAGGGTTATAACCTTTCATAACTAAAAACAAAGTATTAGACAAAAAGTTACTTATTGTTACTGTAGGCATTTTCATTAGTATGTTAGTTTTAGCTATTTGAACTAACTCCATCCATACCATTTCTGCAATTTTAATAGCTTTTATTAATACTTTTGGTGTTACTTTTTCTAGCCCAGGGAAATCTGCAAGAGAAAGTTGGCTATACCCAAAATAAAGGTTCTTTAAACTAGTGCGTACTGCTATAGTCTTATCTTCCCTCATGTTAGCGTAGTCTTTAAACTCTTTTGGTAACATATAAAAAAGCTTACGCATTTCTGGATCTGCTACTTCAGGACCTATCAACGTAAAATCTGTTAGTCCATCTATACCTTTATTACCTTCTTTCCAGTTTTCTTCCATATCTTTTTTAAGCTCTACTAATACCTTAGAGTTATGAGAAGAACTTAAGTCTTTGTCCAGCAATGCACCAAAAGATCTAGACATTACTTCAGATATTCTAGTATCTTGTTTCAGCAAAGATTTTTTAGTAGCTTTGTCCATATTGTAAGTATAATCTACTACTTTTCCGCTTTCGTTCAATACAGGTCTTAAACCGAACACAGTATCTTTAAAATCGTACTCGCCTTTTTCCATTAGTTTGGCGCGAGCTAAAGCATCTTTTTGTATGTTGTTTATGTCTCTTTGTGCTAGTTCTCGGACATACTTAGTAGAAAACTCTTCGCCTGCTTTGTAAGCACTATCTCTTACGCTAGTACCCTTAGCTCGTATTTGATTTAGCCTAGTGCCTCCTCTAAGACGTTCAGGTCTGCTAAGACTATCTGTTACATAGATAGCCATTTTCTTGTCTTTAGGAAGCCCTGTCTTATCTGCTAAAGTACCTTTGTACTGGTACCCTTGTGCTTCCATAGATTTTTTATCATCTAGGGGAGCTATTTCTATTAGTATAGAGTCATCAAAAACTTCTTTTGAGTATCCTTTAATTCTGTTAACACTGCTCTTTTTAAATACAGTCTCTTTAGAATTAACATTAAAGCCTACTATCACATCCGCTACGTGTTGAACGCCTTTCCACTCTTCTTTCATAAGAGCCGCTGTAGTAGACCTGTCAGAGTACGAGCTATTTTTTATAGCTACCAAAGTAGCCAGCTCATCTACAGCTTCTACAACGTTCTTTCTAGGTTTTTTTCTATGGCTGCTATGAATACCTGTAACTATATTTTCTGCATTTAGATTTTGCTCTGGAGTACCTAAGTGTTTTGCCATGTATATGCCAAGACCAACTGCTTGATTGGAATGCCAGTTATAATGTGTACCATCTAGGTCTTTTAAAGCTCTTTTAGCATCTTTTATATACTTATCTAAAAGGCTTTCATTCTCTAGTAATTTTCTTATAGTAGCATTGTCATACACTCTGTTTTTTACAATACCTACTTTAGAAGCACTGCTTTCTTTTCCTACTAGTGACGCTAGGTCTGTATCTGCTAAAATACTAGTAAGAGCTTCTTCTTGGTCTTTTGTAGGTAAATCTTTAAACTCTGATAAGATATTATCTCTAGTAAGTGCTATTTGCTGGTTACGTTTTTTATCTATGTATCCTGCTTGCAGTGTTAAAAACTCTGCTGCTTTTTGTACAGGCTCTGTTTGAAACAAGTTACTTACGATTTCTCTTATAGTCCCGTCAGGGGCAAGGCCTAAAGCTGTAGCTTGAGCACCCATTACTTTTGTATATACAGGGTTTACTATAGCAAGAGTTAGAGTCTTTGCCATATGCTTAGTTCGCTCATACAAGCCTGCGTTATCTCTTAAATTTTTGTATTCTTTACTAGATAGCTGACCTTTAAAACCTTCAGTCATTTTGTGCATAGTGTCAGAAAGTTTTCTATCAGTGTCGTTAAGCACAATACTATATACTTTGCTAAAGAAACTAGGTGCGTTTATTATTTTTCTAGAGGCTTTGCTGTTAATAGTACCTAATTCGTAAGCAAGCTGTATTAGTGCGTCATGAACATTTTTATTTTTGTTTTTAGCAGAAATCTCTCCTGTAAGTACTTCGATAACAAAACTAAAAATATCCATAAGCCTAGTTAAAATACTTTTATTTTCTTTTTCTTTTCTTATTTTTACTTTGCTTAATGCTCTTGCTACTTCTGGCTGAGCTATTCCTTTAGCCAAGAACTCAAAATCGGTATTTCCATAAGGGTTGACAAATATGTAGTCATACAACCCTTTAGCAAACTCTTCTTCTTTTTTCTTGTCTATGGAATCTTTAGCTGCAGGCAAGAAATCTTCCCAGGTAAGTTGTTTACGTCCTGCTTCTACTAAAGTCCTTAGTTGCTTTCCAAGCCTTGACGCTTTGCTACCTTCACTTCTTAACGCAGCGGCCGTCATAGAATGAATTACTTCTTCTAAATATATAGAAGCTTCTGATTGCTGGTTTCCTATACTCATAGGATCACCTTTAATCTTAATATCTATCCTGTTAGGTCTAGTCATCCCTTTAGAAGTTTCTGCGTCTTTTTGTATGTACAACTTTAAGCTATCAAAAAACTCAGGTTTCATTTTATCTATAAGAGTTAAATACCTTTCTAGCTCACTATCGTCAGCTTTTTCTCCTCCAAGAGTATGAAGGCTCTTTAGCATGTCTTTCATTTTATCTATGTTGCCATGAACATAGTCTTCGTCTTTCATCTCTTCATCAAGTTTAAAATTGCCAGCAGCGCTTCCTAGAACTAGTTGATCGTTCTCTTTAGCAAACTCTGCCATATTATATTCATCTAAAAACTCTCTAAACTCAGGTATTACTATAAATTTATTGTCTTTGTTGGTAGTACTTCTGCCATTAGATGAAAGAGAAAACACATGCTGTTTAGGTACGCCATTATGGGTATACGTTATCTGAACGCCTCCATCTACAAACTTTGCACTTTGGAATAGTCCTCTTTTAGATGTTGAGCTGTTGCCATTTCTAAAAGGAAAAGACACGCCAAAAACATCTAAGAATTTTTCTGTAGCCAGTCTGCTTTTTTCTTCTAGCGTATTAATGGCAATACCCTGAGCACGTATAAAGTCGTAGTCTTTATTTTTTAACGCTTCTCTGTATGCATATAATCTATCTAGTTCACGTTCATAAGAAGAACTTTCGATGTCGCTTAACGTGTCATCTTGGGCAAGCGCTTCATACCTAGCTGTTTGAGTCTTAACAAAGTCGCTAAAAGCTTTAGGTGATGTACATATAGTCATTATGGGTCCTATGATTTGCAGTGATTTTCAGCTAGGGTATGAAGTTCTTCGAGGTCTTTTGCATTATCCTCTATCTGCTCATATCTGTCAATCTGCTGATACTCTACTGTGTTGCCTTCTCCAAACGTAGCTACGCCTTCTGGAGTACCTGCCATATGCATTACGTAACTTCCTTCATTTAACTCGTTAAATAGTTTATTACGAGCACTGTTCGTGCTGTTAGCTATTGTGGCCATACTGTTTCTTGTACTAATCAAAAAGCTAGCGGCATTAGTTTCTGTCTTATCAGGCAACGTAAGCTTAGCTTTTTGATATTCAGTTTTTTCTTCTCCAAAAAGTTCTGTGTTTGCTATTACTCTATCTAACGACTTTACTATTTCATCTATAAAGCTGTACGTTGCACTAGCAGTTATTGCAGAACTATTGTAAGCTTTTTGTCCTTCTGCTATACGTAAAAGGTTTGTCATTATAGCGTCATGAATAGAGGTAATACCTCCTTCTGTATTAAGAATAGTTTCTGCCATTACTGCGCCATCTACATAATGTATAGGTACTACAGAACCTGCAGATATAGCAGCACTTAATGCTTTTATCATGTGGCTAGTTTGTATACTAGCAGTACCTAGTTCTTTCCTTAATTCCTCAGATAGTGTAGTAGAGGCAGCTTTTCTTCCTGAGTATATACCGTTAGGAGAAGCAGTTTCTGTACTATACACACCTATGGTGCCTTCGCCATCAAACTCTCTTTCCATATTGCTTAAAGGACCTTTAATAGCAGGCCATTTATTTTTTAAGCTTTCATATATCTCTTTTTCTTTCTTAGAAGAAACAGGACCTTTTTTCCGTGCTTCTTTAAGCTTTTCCTCAAAAGAAACTTTAAACACTTCAAACATAGCCTTAAAACTGTTATTTATAGTGTCTTGTGTTGCTACAAAAGGAGCAAATTGGTCTTCTAGGACGTTTTGTACTTGTACTCCGTAAGAAGCATCGATCATAACCTCTAGATAATTTCCTAGTGAGGTTCCTTTGCCTCTTTTTACAAAAGCTAGGTCTTTCTTTCTTACTTGTTCTTGTAGTTCTTTAAGAGCTTTTAGTTCGTCTGATCCGGAAAAAACTTTAAGCATGTCTATAACAGGCTGCTCTTTTTCTTTTATGTTATCCATATCAATAGCTGCAATCTTTTTAGCTATGTCATCTTGTATAGTAACTTTTAAACGTCCTCTTATAGACTCAATAGAAGACGCATAGTTAAACGTCATAAACGGATATTTAAACAAGCTACGTAGTTCTGAAGAGATTCCATTCTCTGCTGAAGGAAGCATATTAGAAACCGCATTCCATAAATTTTCAGTATATTTACTTTCATTCTTAAGTGGGTTAAATTTTGCACTTGACTTCGCAGCTGACGCAGCAGCGTTTTTACGAAGTTCTTCATACGAAATAGCTTTTATGTCTGCAGCCAAAGATTGATAACTGTCTAAAAATCCTTCTGTAGACAATACGTTATTCATCGTAATACTTTCACTGCCTAAGTTTTCTATTTCTTTAGCATTAGTTTTAAATATACCTACTTTTGCAAGCCACTTGTAAAGAGTTTCTTTCAGTATAGGCATTTGCAGTAGTTTAAGCGCAAAACCACTTGTAACAGCATCAAACTCTGCTGTAATAGCACTGTCAAACTTTCCACGGTTTGTAATCATTTTTTCTAAAAACTCAAACCCTTGCAAAGCATGTCCTAGATGTTCTATTTCTATACCAAGACTTTCAACTTCTCCAGTGTTAAGAAACTCCTCTCTTAACTCATTTAGTTTTGCTAGTCTGTTTGCTTTAGACCTAGGTCTTAATACTTCTGAAATTATACTTTTAGAAAAAGCTTCTATACTTTTAACATCTTTTTTATCTGTAGCATATCCAAAAGCCTGAGCTAAGGCATAATATACTAAACTTGTTACAGGTTTTTTCTGTCCATTAGCATAAAACTCTCCTTTTCTATAAGAATAAGTATTAGTATGGTCTTTAGGTTGGGCTAAAAATCTGTCTAGATGTTTATTAGTTTGAGGGTTAAGCACATTACTATCTACAAAGAATCTACCATTCTTAGAAAAGAAATACTTAAACCACACTGATACAGACTCTTGATTTTCTTCAGTTGTCCCGTTAAGCCAGGTAAGATTTTCAAAGTTTCTTAATATAGCTCTGTTTTTACTTTCTTGTACTTGCTGCTCTTTGTAAGACAATTTTTCAAATGCTGCTTTACCTTCTTTGCTTTCTAAGTCTATATATCCTAAAAGCTTCATTATTCTAAACTTGTTTTTATCTCCGATCATAAAACGAAGCAACGGCAAGTTAACTACGTTTTCAGTATCCATTTGTTTTTCTAAAGCTTCTTTAGACTTTGCAGGTATATCTACACCTAGCTTATCGTTTCTTACTTTCTTAGTAGCTTCTCTTTTTTCTTCTGCAGTTAAAGGCTTAAAAGAAGGCTCTTTTCTTCTTGCATCCATGCCAGGAAGAATTTCGTTAATAACATCAATCTCAAATATAGCTTCTTCGATTTTATCAGCATCTTTTACATCTACAAAGTTAACTTTAGCATCCGACTCTGAAATATCTGAAGCCTTTTTGCCTAATACTTTTGAAGCAAATACAGTACTAGGCATTTCACTTTTAGATAAAAGGCCTTCGCTTTTTGTCATTCCCATAAGTAAAGCCAGTTGCCCTAACTCTGTAACTAAAGCGCTATAGTTTTGCGCATCTACAGTATCATCGGACTTAGCACGAATACCTAACAAACTAGCTATGTCTTTGCCTACGCTGTCTGCAGCTGTCTTCATTAAAAGGCCTTTGTCTTGCATTATTGCAATAGCCTCAATAGATATTTCAGACTCGTGCTTCCCTAGCATATCTGCTATATCCTGAGTACTTTTAGTGCCTTTAGTAAGCATATAGCCATTGTTTTTAATAAAGTTGTACAAGGCTGCTCGTGCTGCTACTGCAACGTTAGCATTTAATTTACCTTCTTTATCATATATCAAACTACTAGCAGGACTGTCTGCGTCAGAAAAGTCTAAAATTGTTTCTTTCTTTTTTTCTTGTACAGCATTTTCTAAACTTTGTAATGCAGACGCGACAAACCCGTTAAATAAAGCGTTTTCTTCCCCTTCTAGTTTTAGTTCTTCTACACTAAGTGTGTTTAATACAGTAGTATTAGAAATTTCTACGTATCTAGTGGGATCTGTTTCTATTATAGTGTAAACACCGTCAATAGCTTGGTCTTCTACAGCTTTAAAGTTAGTAGAAATTTTTTCTACTATTTTGCCGTTGTTAAGTTTAGCCTGATAGCCGTAAAAAGTTTTCTTTTCTTTTACATTACTGCCTCTAGAATCTTTAAGAAGGGCTGTACCGACTTTTTTAGCAGCAGCTCCAAACGTCTTTTTAATCCAGCTTTTTAGCGTTTTTTCGCCTTTTCTATCTGCTTCTTGAGCTTCTTTCCACTCTTTAACCAGAGTTCCACCTTTAGCTAACTCTGCTTCTCTTGCTTTAACTTTTCTGTCTGCAATACGAGCAGGAGTACTATACGTACTTTCATTAAGCGCTTCGGAATAAGCTTTAGAACTAGTACCTTCTTTTAGCATTATATTTAAAAGTTTTTCTTCTAGCGCTATTGTCTCTTTGTTTAACGCATTAGTGACAAAAGCGCTCATATTTTTCTTGGCATCTTTGCCTGTAAAATACTCTTTAGCTCTTTCAAATACTTTGTTTTCTTCTTCTATTTCTTTTTTAGTAAGGCTTCTTTTCTCTTCTTTTGCTGTAGTACGTACATCAAAGACTCTTACTAAAGAAGCTCTTGCTCTGTCTTTTTTAGCTTTTGCTTTACTTTCTATTTCATTATTCTTTCTAGCCTCTTCTGCTTCTTTTATAGGAAGCCATACTTGTCTGCCTCCTACTTTTACAGTACCAAACTTGTATTTCTTTGCTAAAGCATTTATACGTTTTGTATGTGCATTTTGAGCTCCTTCTTTTTTTGCTTCTTTTCCAGAAGGAGTTTGCAAACTAGGGTCTAGTATTACTGTAGCCCCTGCTTTAACAGCTTTAGCAAGACCTCTAGATATACTAGAGCCCTCTTTAATATCTAAGGTAGTAAGAAGTATTACGTCATCTGCTGTATAATCACTAGTCCCTGTAGCTACTTTAGTCTCATTAAGAGCAAGGTAGTCTCCGCCTTTTTGCCATTTTTTAACGCTAGTCTCATCAGCAAATACTTTAGTAGGAGAAACCTTCTGGTAAAACTTTTCGTCTGCTTCTCTAAGGGCTTGAATTTTACTATCTGTAACGCTTGATGCAGGCACAGCTAAGCCTGAGTAAGAACTAGGTACTTTGCCTAAGGCCTTTACTGTACTTTTTCTATACCTAGTCAACGTTGTTTTAAGATGGTCGATGGTATCATCTAACGAAGTTATTAAAGCTTTAGAGCTTTCGTTTATCTCATAAGTGCCGTCTGCTTTTTTTGTCGTCAGTAAATATTTTTTACCATCAGTTCCCGGTATAGGTGTTTTTGCTTTAGGAGCTGTTACTTTTACTCCTGGTTTGTCTTTATTTTTATTATAAGTGTTAATAGTCTTTTGAAGTTCTTTTTCAGCAGCTTTGTATTGTGCTTTTCTTTCTTCTTGAGTATTAAGAAAGTTAGAAATACCTTTAACTTCTTTTTCTATCGCTCTTTTAGAAGCGTTAGGTGTATTTAGCAAGGTTTTAAGTCTAGCTCGTCTGCTAGGGGCACTGTTTGACCCTTTACCCATAGAATCTTCATAGACTGCATAAGCATCTTTACCACCTAAACGCTCTGTTATAGCCTTAAATCTAAAAGGTTTTTGCCCGTTTTTGGCTAGGTAGTTGTTAACAAGAGCCTTATCTTCTTCTGTAAAAGCGTCTAGATCTCCCTCTATCTCTACTTTAGCTTGGATAAAATCATCTACAACATCTTCAGGACTGTATCCTGAACCTAGGGCATCCGCATCTTCGCTCTCTAGTATTTTCCTAGAAGCAGCTAGTTTAGCTTTACGTAATACTTTAAGGTTTATGTCGTCAGACTCTTTACTTCTCTCAGTGTTTTGTCTGCTATCGATTACAACTTCTGCTTGTTCTATTTCTTCTATAATATCAGAATAAGTACCTTCTAATGCCTCTACACCTTCAGATATACTGGCAGTGTCTATTACTTCTTCTGTCTCTAGATCTTCACTTAAAACTAGGGATGTTAGGTCTTCGTCACTTGCTAAGGCAATATACTTTTTAATAGTTTCATTTGCTTTAGTATCAGCTTCTGTTATAGCTGCAGTAGCCTCTTTTTCTGGTATTTCTGTATCTATAATAGGCTCATCTGCAGCAGAAAGTGCTGCTTCATCTACTTTTGCCTGGTTTTTAGCACCTGTTTCAGCTACTTTTGCAGCACCTGCACCGGCTAAGTTACTAAGTCCGCTAAGAGATCCTATTTGAACACCAGAAGCAGTACCTGCTAGAGTACCTGTAAATATTTCAGCACTAGCTTCGCTTAGTACTTCTGCTACACTCTTATCTTTAAAATCAGCACTATCTACTTTTTGGTTTATTTGTTCTACAACCCCATCAAAAGTCTCTTGAGTTGCTTCTGTTAGACCATTTTTAAGTAGTTTAGCTGCAACACCACCTGCAGCCCCTATAATCCCTTTTTTTGCTGCTTCTTTTTTTACAGACGCAGGTACATTTTTAATACCTAGTAAGGACTTTAAAGAAATTACTTCTGCACTAGATGCTATTCTGTTAAGCAAAGCCATTTGAAGTAACTTTCCTGCATCAGGGTCTTCGCCGTTATTGTTTTCTTTAAAAGCTGTAATATCGTTATTCATGCGAACCATCATATCCGCATTAGTGTATACACTGCCTTTTAAAATATCTGGTATCTGTTTTAGTAGTGTGTAGCTTTTTTCTAGTTCTGCTATTTTTGCAGGGTTACCCGCAGCTGCCGCAACATCAGTGCGTAACTTACTTAAGTTAGATTGAAAAACATTACTTACTGTTTTTTGAGCTACTGGAGATATTTTAGCTAGGGTTTTTGCTCCTACCTTAGTAGCGGCTCCAAGACCTAGACCTGAGCCTATTAACTCTGTAACCATTGATGCAGTCAAAGAAGGATCAGTTAACAAGTCAAACGCAGCTGACCCTAACTTCGATCTTTTTTCGGGATCTGTAAAAGCAGCTTTTATACTATCCCAACTAGTGATGTCTACTTCGGCTGCTTCTAGGTCTTTAATAGCATTTTCTAAAGTAATTTCATCTAGTCTACGGTTATATCCCACTAGATTATCTGTAAACCCGATAACCTCTTTTTTAAAGCTATCATCAAACAAATCTATATCTATAGTGTTATCCCCTGTAGCCATTCTTGCAGCTAGCTGAGGAAGATACGTAACAATTTCTTGTCCTACATCTATTAGATCTATAAAGCCTTTAGCAACACCTGCTGGAAGTGCAGATAATGTTTGTACGGCTTCGTCTATAATATTCTGGTTTTTGCTTTTTTCTTGATTTAGTTGATCTCTTAGCTTGTCGTAGTAGGCATCAATGTATCTGTCATCAGAGTATTGACCTTTATAGTATTTGCTAGGGGAAGTTAACTCTGTAGCGTATCTATAAAGAAGGTCTTCTGCCTCTTCATTTGATAACCTTTCTCCATAAGTTTCGCTAGTAGGATCACCAAAAAACGCTTCTTTTGACTTATAGTACTCAGTAGCACCGCTACCAAACCTATCGTAATTCTCTAAGTCTAGTTGGTCAGATACTATTCTGCCTTTTAAAGCGCCTTTTCTTCCATGCCCTAAAGCTTCTAGTGTAGTAGCTAGGTACTCAGGAAGTAGCATATCGTGAGATTTTTTGTTTATATCTACGCCAGACTCGCCAGTAGCATAATCAATATAGCGGGTATCAGAGCTGTCTCTATCACCTCTAGCTAAACCAAATTTGTAGGCTTGATCATCATCTTTAGTACCATAGCCATAACTACGTCTTACAGGTCCTTCATATCTTTCACCTGTGCTTTTGTAGAAATAGCCTTGGTCATCTTGCCCTAAACTAGCATTATTAATAGCATAGTCAAAAACAGATTGAAACTCTGCCCCAGATAAGTCATTCCAAATTTTATTGGCATTACTTTCCAGCAAGCCGTTATCTAGCTCAGTATAACCACTAGACAAACTTTGAAACTGGTTTTTGCTACCTAATCTGTTTAATTTTTCTTGTTTTCTTTGTTCTAAAGCCGCAAGTTTATCCGCTTGGCTGCTGCCAAAAGCTTCTTCTATATTGCCATAGTATTTATCTTGGTAATCTTGACTGTAAGAAGATTTTTCTCTTAAAAACTTATCATAGTTACTTTCTTCGGTAGGAGCAGGTACAGAGCCGACTGGTTCAGAAACAGAAGGATTTTCAGAACTTACAATATTGTCATACTCTGATTGATACCCAAGAGTATCTAAAGGATTAGCCATATTTGATAAAACCTTAAAACAAAAAATACTACAAGTATTTTAACACACTTGTAGTATTTAGTATAGGCTTTGGAAACCTGCTTAAAACCTGCTTTCAAACCTTTAAAAAGTTTTTAGATTTGTTTGCTTTTGTATAGCATTTTAATTATTTATACTACGTAAATTTCTAAGTAGTCTGTCTCTTTTTCTGACTATATCATCTAGAAGTTGTTTAGTAGCTAACGGACCTAGTCCTTCGTAACTAGTAATTTTTCCACTAGTTATACCGTCAATAGCTTCCTGAATATCTAGTAGCTCTCTGCTTAACTCTTGCTTAGGAGTAAACTGAGTAACTACTCTATCTCTCCCTCTTGGATTAGAAGCACGAATAGTTCTTTGTCTCGGTTCGCCTAAATCTAAAGTGCCCGGCTCTAAAAGAGAACGTAAGCTTTCTGGCACAGCCTCGTTAAAAGTGCCAGGAACACTTGCATCCGCAGAGACATCCGGAGTTTCAGCAGCAGAAGTACCAGCTACCGCCCTATTTAAAGATGCTTTTAATGCTTCTGTATTTATAGCAGGTAGTCTACTGTTATAGCTAAGACTAGTATTAGGTAATGCAAATCTACCATTGTAGTTTTCTTTTTCTGGCGGCTTTAAGGCATCTAATATTTTCTGAGCTTCTTCGTCGCTTACTCTGCCTTTTTTACTCGCTCTAAAACTGTTTAGCGCTAAAGCTCTATCTGCTACTTCCTTATCGTTTATGTTAATATCTTTATCAGAAAGAAAATTGCTAGAAATACCAGATAGCAGAGCTTCTCTTATAATATTTGGATTTACCCCTTGCAGTCTTGGGTCTTTTGTAGCGTTTATGTATAATTGATTTGCTTGATCTCTGTCTATAAAACCTAGGTCATCTATTTGCTCATTAAAATCCTTTACATTAACGCCTTTATAACGACCGCTATCACTAATTTTACTTTTAGTAGCAGTAATAGAGTAATAGTCTTTATACGCTTTGCTTAGGTCTTTACGTCTTTGATAAGCTTTTTCTTCCGCTGCTGCATTAGCTGCTGCCTTTTCTGCTCTAGAACTTAGACCAAGGCTTCTACCTCTTTTTATTAGCGCATCGTAAGCAGCTTGAGGAGAAGAAAACTCACCTCCTTCTGTAAGCTGCTGAACACCTGCTCTTGCAAACTCCTCTAAAGTAGGGGCAGCATTTAAGTCTTGGGAAGCCCTAAGACTTTCTAAAGTATTTTCTACTTTTTTGTCGTAGTTGTCTGCAAGTGCTTTTTCTCTAGACATCTTAACGTCATTAGAAGCTCTTAATGCAGCTTCTTGAGGGCTTAAAGCTTTAGCGTACTCATTGTACCTTTTATTGTAAAATTCTTTACCAGCTTCACTATACTCACCTTTATCGTTAATATAGTTACGTCTAAGAAGTAAATTACTTACGTTTTTTGCATAATCGCCTTCAACAGCTTCAATAGCTTCTTTATTAGTATCTAGTAAAATTCTATTTTCAGGACTTAGGGCATCTTTAGTAACATTAACCTTTAAAGCGCCTAATATTTCTGCATCTCTGTCTTTTTGTTTTTGTTTGCCTATTGTGTAGTCATACTGCTCTTGAGCTCTTTTTGCCGCTTCTTGTTGAAGCCCAAAAGATCTATCTGCATTAGCTCTAGCCAAAGCAGCTTGTCGATCACGGTATGCTACATCTTCTTTTCTTTGAGCAAGTGCGTCTAAACGTGATTGCTCTTGGCGCTTAGCCAAAGCTTCTCTTTCTGCTGCGGTTGCCTTAGTCTTAGCTATGTCACCATATGTAGCAGACACATTCTGAGCAGCCCTTTGAAGACTTTCAAAAGGATTTACAATTCCGCCTACGCTTACTAAATTAGAACGTGCCATTTACAATTCCTTACCCTTTAAAAGCATTAAAACCGCTTCTAGCAGTTCTTCTAGCTAGTTGATCTTCAGCAGCAAATTTTCTATTCTGCTCTAAAGCTTTACGTTGTTCTCTTAGTATAGGCATCATGGCTAAAGTATTAGCAAGCCCTGCTCCAGCACTTACAAGACTTCCAATTCCTTGCATTCTAGCAGCATCGCCAAGTAAGCTAGTAGATTCTACTGGTCGAGGCATAGTTATAGAAGAACTAAAATCTGTTTCTAAAAGATTATCTATACCTGTATCCATTCCTTTAAAAGCGTTAAGACTTGGAGTTTGAAAATTTGTACCTTGTACAAATGCACTAGTAGTAAGTGGTTTAGGGCTTAAAAAATCGTATGTTTCATCCATTGTATTTCCTTTATTGCAATACTGTAAAGCATGCTATATTATACTATATTATCAATATACCCGCAAACGCTGGGTCATCGTACTTGGCTTTTCTTATAGCCTGTTTAGTTGTTCTTTGAATGTTACCCATAGCTAGTTGACCACC
>P_2C_Liq_3_UnCtyDRAFT_100323_pt1 | contig 14454 bp, 13 predicted proteins | sample Pon2CUnioCityCA_3_FD_9720 | JGI IMG/M metagenome (IMG submission 9720)
GGAGGGAGATTAAGGAATGATTTTAGAGACTTACCCTGACGACGATCTGCTGTTTATGGGGGTGGCGAACAGGCTCGCGGGCGAACTTGAGAATGTGCTTTTTCACGCGGAACGCGCAAGCTTTGTGGTTCCGGGGGGGAGCACGCCGGGGCCGATTTTTGATGCGCTCTGTGCGGCGGATATTGACTGGTCGCGGGTTGATGTAATGTTGTCAGACGAGCGCTGGCGGCCTGAGGTGCACCTGCGCTCCAATGCGCGGCTGATCCGCGAGCGGCTGTTGCAGGGCCGCGCGGCGGCGGCTGTGTTTCATCCCTATTATACGGGCGCTGCACGCCCTGACGAGACTTTGGCGGAGGTGGAAAGCACGATTTTGCCTTGCTTGCCGATCTCGGTTTTGCTGCTTGGGATGGGCGCGGATATGCACACGGCCTCGCTTTTTCCGCGGGCCAAGGGGCTTGATGTTGCGCTGAGCGACGAAACGAGCGCGCTTCTGACGCCGATTGAGGCTGACGGTGAGCCTGAACCGCGCGTCACCTTGACGGCCAATGTGCTCAATGGGGCTTTGAGCAAACATCTGGTGATCATCGGGGCGGACAAGCGCGCCGCCCTTGAGCGCGCGGCGACACTGCCGCCCGAAAAAGCGCCTGTGAACGCGATCCTTGAGGGCACGACTGTGCATTGGGCGCCATGAGGGCGGCGCAGGTTGCGGCTGAGTGGGCGCGGGTATTTACGCTGGGCAAGGCGCGCGGCAAGATTGCCGATCTGTTTGAGGCGGATGCGGAGCGGGCGGAGCGCTTTAGCCGCCGTGCCTGTGGGATGCTTTATGACTTTTCCAAAACGGCGCTGACTGAGGAGAGCTTTGCGGCGCTTCTGGAGCTTGCCGAGGCGGCCGAGGTGCCTGCTGCGCGTGAGGCTATGATGCGTGGCGACAAGATCAATACAAGCGAGGGGCGGGCTGTTTTGCATACGGCATTGCGTGCGGGGCCTGACGCTGTGATTGAGGTGGATGGGCAGGATGTGATGCCCGAGGTGCGGGCCACGCTGGGGCGGATGGCGGCTTTTGCGCGCGAGGTGCGGGCAGGCGCGATCACTGATGTGGTAAACATCGGGATTGGCGGATCAGACCTTGGGCCGGCGATGGCGGCGCTGGCGCTTGCGCCTTACAGCGACGGGCCGCGGCTGCATTTTGTCTCCAATATTGACGGGGCGCATATTCATGACGTTTTGAAGGGGCTGAATGCGGCGAGCACGCTTGTTCTGGTGGCCTCCAAGACCTTTACCACCATTGAGACCATGACCAACGCCGAGACGGCGCGGCGCTGGATGGCCGAGCATGGCGGAGAGCCTGCGGCGCAGTTTGCCGCGATTTCGAGCGCAGAGCAGAGGGCGGCGGCCTTTGGTATTCCGGCAGAGCGTGTGTTTGGCTTTGAAGACTGGGTTGGTGGGCGCTATTCGGTCTGGGGGCCGATTGGCTTGAGCTTGATGCTGGCGATTGGGCCTGAGGATTTTGCTGCGTTTCTGGCGGGGGCTGCGGAGATGGACAGCCATTTTGCGCAGGCACCGCTGGCTCAAAACCTGCCTGTGATCCATGCGCTTGTCGGGCTTTGGCATCATCAGGTTTGCGGGCACAAAACCCGCGCGGTGCTGCCTTATGATCAGCGGCTCGCGAGGCTGCCTGCCTATTTGCAGCAGCTTGAAATGGAGAGCAACGGCAAGCGTGTAAGCAAGACGGGCGAGGCGCTGGCCTTTGGCTCGGGGCCGATTGTCTGGGGCGAACCTGGCACAAACGGGCAGCACGCGTTTTACCAGCTTTTGCACCAAGGCACGCAGATTGTGCCTGCGGAGTTTTTGGTGGCGATGCAGGGCCATGAGCCAGAGCTGGCCCATCATCACGCGCTTTTGGTGGCGAATTGTTTGGCGCAATCACAGGCTATGATGCTCGGGCGCGACCACGCCGAGCTGCCGCGCGTTTTTGAAGGCAACCGGCCCTCTGTCACCATGGCTTATGAGAGGCTGACGCCAAAGATGTTGGGGCGGATCATTGCGCTTTATGAGCACCGTGTTTTTGTTGAGGGGGTGATCCTCGGGATCAACTCGTTTGACCAGTTTGGCGTCGAGCTTGGCAAGGAGCTGGCGACGGCCTTGCAGCCTGTTCTGGCGGGCGCGGAGGCTGATCTTGACAGCTCAACCGCGCAGCTTGTGGCGCTTTACCGCGCGCATCAGGGCTAGATATCGAGTTCGAGCCAGACGGGCACGTGGTCTGAGGGCTTTTCGCGGCCGCGCAGCTCGGCTTGAATTTCGCATTTGACCATAAGGTCGGCGCATTCGGGGCTGAGCAGGAAGTGGTCGATGCGGATGCCGTTGTTGCGCTGCCATGCGCCTGCTTGGTAATCCCAGAAGGAGTAGTGCCCGCCGCCTTGGGTCTGGGCGCGAAAGGCCTCGGTGAGGCCAAGGGCGAGCAGGCGGCGGAAGGCCTCGCGGCTTTCGGGCAGGGCGAGGGCGTCTGCGTGCCAGCTTTCGGGCTTGGCGGCGTCTTCGTCTTGGGGAATCACGTTGTAATCGCCGGCCATGAAGAACGGCTCTTCCAGCGCGAGCAACTCTTCGGCGCGTGTATGAAGCCGCTTCATCCACGCGAGTTTGTAGTCATATTTCGGGCCTGGGACTGGGTTGCCATTGGGCAGGTAGAGGCCGCAGATGCGCAGGGCTTTTTTGCCGATCACGGTTGCTTCTATATAGCGGGCCTGCTCGTCTTCAGCGTCGCCTGCGAGGCCGCGGGTGATGTCTTCGAGGGGCAGCTTGGACAGGAGCGCGACGCCGTTGAAGGACTTTTGGCCATGGGTTTCGACCTGATAGCCGAGCGCTTCGATCTCTTCGCGGGGGAAGGCTTCATCGACAGATTTGATCTCTTGGAGGATCGCCACATCGGGGGCGTCGTCCTTGAGCCATGTCAGGAGCGTGTCGATGCGGGCTTTGACGCCGTTGATGTTGAATGTTGCGAATTTCATGGGGCCTGCCTGCGCTTGTGATGGCTCAGGTGTAGCCGAAGAATCACCGCGCCGCCAGAGCTTGAGCTTGGCAAAAATCAGGGATGTGCTGTGCTGTGCTGTCTGGGGGCAAGGCTTGTTGTTAGTCTTGAGATATCAACAGACCATAAGGAAGAAACTTTAATATCAATGGGTTGTGAAGCGTATTTGAATGCAACCTTAAGGAGAATAATACTTCTTGAAAAACAACCATAGGTGGTTAATCATGAGGCCATGACAACCTGGAGGGAACCAAATGTCTGCACTTCGTAAAACACTCACACTGCACTCTGACGTCACTGAAATGAGCCTCTTTGACGGCGGGGGAACCGAAATGACGATCTGTTGTTCTGAGCCACGCGGCACAGATATGACGACCGGTGACGCCACAGGCACATATATCTGTTGCTCAGATCCTGCCGGCTCTGACGCCATGATGGGCGATGCAACGGGCGCATATATTTGCTGCTCGGAGCCGACAGGTTCGGACGCTATGGCAGGGGAAGCGGTTGAGCTATTTATCTGCTGCTCTGACGATTGAGCATTGAGGCCCGAGCCTTAGGGCTTGGGCCTTTGCGCGGGCGGCAAGCCTGCTGCCAACACAAAACTAAAGAATGAGGCAAGGTGATGGGCACTGTTATTCAACTGGATTTTTCAAAGCCTGTCCCGTCTCAAGACAGCCAGCAAACGGCGCTCGCGCAATGCTTTGCCCGTCACCGCCGCATCGGGGATGATGTGTTCTGGCTTAAGGAAAATGCCGAATTTCTGAATATTCACGAAACCTCTGGTCAAAAGCTCAGTGCGCAGGCTTTGAGCGCCTATGAGGTGTTTTATAATGATGTTGAAAACCGTCTGAGATTTTTTCCGCAATATTACCGCTTTTTGCTCTCTATTACGCTCGATCTTGAGGCGCTTGGCTTTGAGGGCGGGAAAGGGGCACAGCTCTGTGACTGGGCGCATAGGGCGCAGCTTGTGGATGCGGAGCTGAGTGATTTGCAGCGGGCCGAGGCGGCGCGGCTTTTGGCGCGGGGCGGGATTGGGCCGCTGGCGCTGGAGGGGGCATTGAGTGCGCGGCTGCGCCGCTTTATCTCCCATAGCGCGACATTTTCGCTGCCCAACAAGAAGGCGGCTTATGAGCTGACGCATATTGTCTTTTATCTGAGCGATTATGGCCGCCGCGACCCTGATATCGGGGCTGAAGCGGTGCGCAGCCTTATGTTTGCGGGGACGCTGGCGCTGATTGATGAAAACGCGGATTTGCTGGCCGAGGTCTGCCTTGCTTTGCGCGCGGCGCGACAGCCTGTGCCTCGGGCGTGGGAAGCTTGGGTAGAGGCCGTTGGTCTGCGCTTTCAGGTCACGGCGGAGGCAAGCGCGCCGATTGACGACTATCACGAATACCTGACCTGCAACTGGCTGGCTATGGCGTCGGGGGGGGCAAGTTTTGTGCAGCAGATGTCGCCTGAACGGATGATTTTTCGCAAATCACACGGGCATCACGGCGTCTTGCGCGCACTTTCGGAGCATCTGTATCAACTGGCGGACCGTCGCCATGAAGACTGGCTGGCGATGCGTCGCGATCTTGAAGGCACGCTTGGGCATGAGGCCTATGCACATCTGTTGACCGCAGAAGCGGCTTACCCCGAATTTGACCGGTTTTTTGCGCATTTTGCGCGCGCGCGCGGCTGATTTATTTGGGGGCGGTCTACATAGAGAAGGACACGCCACACCCGCAGGAGCTTGAGGCGTTGGGATTGTCTATCACAAAGCGCGCGCCGATCAGCTCTTCGACATAGTCGATCTTGGCCCCTGTGAGGAAGGGCTGGCTGACTTCGTCAATCACCACTTTTTCGCCTGCGCCCTCAAGGACAAGGTCTTCGGCCGTCGGCTCATCAAGCTTGATCTCGTATTGAAAGCCCGAACAGCCACCGCCTTCGACAGCGACGCGCAGGGCCTTGCCCTCTTTGCTGGCGCCAATAACGGCGAGTTGTTCAAAGGCTTTGGGAGTGACGGAGGGCGGCACGAACATAGGCGCGGATCCTTACGGGCTAGCGGGTTTACCTAATGGCTTGATGCAATATATATGGGGCGAAACCAGCGGCGGCAAGGATGAGACGCGATGCAATTTGAGATGGCCCCCTTTGCCAGCCGCCCCGAAGACACCCGCGGGCGGCTCAACCCCGAAGGGGAGAGCGCGTTTCGCAGTTGTTTTCAGCGCGATCGGGACAGGATTATCCATTCCAGCGCCTTTCGCCGTTTGAAACACAAGACACAGGTTTTTCTGGAGCATGAGGGCGATTATTACCGCACGCGGCTGACCCATTCGATTGAGGTGGCGCAGGTGGCGCGCACGATTTGTGGCGCGCTTGGGCTGAACTCGGAGCTGACCGAGGCGGTCGCGCTGGCGCATGACTTGGGGCATACGCCTTTTGGCCATACGGGCGAGGACGCGCTTGACGCTCTGATGCAGCCTTATGGCGGGTTTGATCACAATGCGCAGGCGATCAGGATTGTGACCTCTCTGGAGCGGCATTATGCAGAGTGGGACGGGCTGAACCTCACGTGGGAGTGCCTTGAGGGGATCGCAAAGCACAATGGACCAGTGCTTGCGCCTGTGCCCTACGCTTTGGCGGGCTATAACGCAGAGCATGACCTTGAGCTGCACACCCATGCCAGCGCCGAAGCACAGGTTGCGGCGCTGGCCGATGATATTGCCTATAACCATCATGATATTCACGACGGGCTACGGGCGGGGCTGTTTGAGGTTGATGACTTGCTGGACCTGCCGATTGTGGGAGCGTGTTTTGCCGAGGTAGATGCGCGCTATCCTGCGCTGGAGCCAGCGCGGCGACAGCATGAAGCGCTCAGGCGCTTCTTCGGGGTTCTGGTGGAGGATGTGATCGCGACGAGCCGTGCAATTGCCGCCGAGATTGCGCCCGCGAGTGCGACAGATGTGCGCGGGGCGGGGCGGCCTTTGGTCCAGTTTTCGCCAGCGCTTTGGGCTGATTTGAAGCGGGTGCGCGCGTTTCTGTTTGAGCGGATGTATCGCGCGCCGACTGTTGTCATCATGCGGGCGCGGGCGTCTCTGATTGTGGAGGGGTTGTTTGAAGGCTATCTCGCGACGCCCGAGCTTTTGCCAGAAGAGTGGCATGAGGCGCTCAACGAAGCCTTGGGAGACCGCACCGCAACGGCGCGCATTGTCTCGGATTACCTGAGTGGCATGACCGACCGGTTTGCCACTCAGGAGTATCAACGTCTGATCGGGGCGTTGCCCGACTAGGCCTTAGAAAGGGATTTCGTCGTCAAAGTCGGAATTGTTGCCCATTTGCTGAGGCTCGGACGGGCCGCCGAAACGATCGTCCTGACCGCCGCCATAGCTGCCGCCGCCCATGGAACCACCGCCACCATTGCCGCCGCCTTCGCCGCGCCCGTCGAGCATTGTTAACACGCCGTCATAGCCTTGCAGCACAACTTCGGTGCTGTAACGGTCGGCGCCAGACTGGTCTTGCCATTTGCGGGTTTGCAGCTTGCCTTCGACATAGACTTTGGAGCCTTTGCGCAGGTATTGCTCGGCGATGCGCACAAGGCCTTCCTGAAAAATGGCGACAGAGTGCCATTCTGTTTTCTCGCGGCGCTCGCCTGTTGATTTGTCTTTCCAGTTCTCGGAGGTGGCGATGCGCAGGTTGCAGACTTTGCCGCCGTTTTGGAAGGTGCGCACTTCTGGGTCGCGCCCCAAGTTGCCGATGATAATGACCTTGTTTACTGAACCTGCCATGATGCGCCTTTCTGAGAATCTATTTGGTGTTTGACAGAGCTTACACCACCACGGCGGGGTTAATGAAAGCATAAAACTTGAGACAAATGAGCGGGAAACGGCGAATTTGGGCTGAAAGTCAAACGGGGCTGGATATTTGGGCCATATTCCGTATCGTGCCGCCATGATCTTGGGGGCGGGTTTATATGCATAAGTGGATGGTCTGTTTGACTGTTATGATGTTTTTGCTGCCGCTTGAGGCGGGCGCTGACTTGTTTGGGGCCAAGCACGGCACGTCACAGTTCAAATCCCAGACCCGTATTCTGGATACCCGTGCCAAGACGCAGTATTCCTCGTCTATTCGGTTGCAGCCTGCNAAGGTCGAGGCACCGACAAAATGGGGCCTTCAGGATTTTAAGCCCTATCAGGGCCGTCAGAAGGGGCCATATGTAAAAATGGCAAAGCAGGCGGCGCAGAAGCATGGTGTGCCTGTCGATCTGTTCTTGCGGTTGGTGCAACAGGAAAGCGGCTGGAACGCCAAGGCGCGCTCCCATAAAGGCGCTTTGGGCTTGGCGCAGTTGATGCCGGGCACCGCTCGCGCGTTGCGGGTCAATCCGCATGATCCATATGAAAATCTGGAGGGCGGTGCGCGCTATTTAAAGACGCAATATCAAGAGTTTGGTTCTTGGCGGCTGGCGCTTGCGGCTTATAATGCGGGGCCAGGGGCTGTGAAGAAATATGGCGGTGTGCCGCCGTTTAAAGAGACGCGCAACTATGTCAAAGTGATTTGGGGAAGCTGAGCGCTTCCCCTTTTTATGTCAGATGTTTGAAAGCTCTTTTTGATGGAGCCAGTCGGCGTGTTTGGGGGCCTTTTTGGTGCGGCTCCACTCCTCCAGCATCTCCCATTTGACGGCATCGAGCTTGGCAAGGAGCGCGTCTTCTTCGGGGTCCGGGCAGGCGAGCTCGACGCGGTGACCGTTGGGGTCAAAGAAGTAGATCGAGTGAAAGATCGAGTGATCTGTGAGCCCCAGAACCTCAACACCTTCAGCCTCAAGATGGTCTTTGAAGGCGAGCAGCTCTGCGCGACCTTTTACTTTGAAAGCAATATGTTGCACCCAGATCGGGGTGTTGGGGTCGCGGCCCATGTCGGGCTTGGTGGGAAGCTCGAAAAAGGCCAGAACGTTGCCGTTTCCGGCATCCATGAAGATATGCATATAGGGGTCTGGCTCATGGGTTGAGGGGACATGATCTTCGGCGATGGCGAGGATGAAATCCATGTTGAGCATTTTATGATACCACTCAACCGTTTCTTTCGCGTCGCGGCAGCGGTAGGCGACGTGGTGTATCTGTTCGATTTTCATGCAGCATTCCTTCTTTAGCTGGAATGCGGTTTTACGGTTACATTTGTAACCATCAAGAGAAAAGTTGCATTTGTAACCGTATGGGCGAAAAAAGAGCCGCGCGGTGGCGGCTCTTTACGGGTTATTCAGCCGCGAGCTTGATCACGGGTTCCATTTCTTTGAGGTCCGCATCGCTCAGGTGGCATTTGATCTGGTGCCCGTTGCCCATGTCTTTGACGGGGGGCACTTCTTTTTCACAGAGGCCGCCTGCGACTTTGCTTTTCCAGTTGCAGCGCGTCTGGAAAGGGCAGCCAGAGGGCGGGTTCATGGCGGAGGGGATATCGCCTTCAAGCACGATGTGCTTTTTGACAATGCTCGTATCCGCGATCGGAACCGCCGAGAGCAGCGCCTCTGTATAGGGGTGATAGGGCGGCGCAAAAACCTCGTCTGTGGTGCCCAGCTCGACCACATGGCCAAGATACATTACCATAACACGATCAGACAGATAGCGCACGATGCTCAAGTCGTGACTGATAAAGAGAAGCGTGGTCTTATGCTCGCGCTGGATCTCCATCAAAAGGTCGGTCACGGCGGCTTGAACAGAGACGTCAAGCGCCGACACAGGCTCGTCGGCCACCACAATGCGCGCATCGCCAGCAAAGGCGCGGGCAATGCCGACGCGCTGCTTTTGGCCGCCAGAGAGCTGGCGCGGCATACGCTCGGCAAAGGCGCGGGGCAGCTTGACAAGATCGAGCAGTTTGAGCATCCGCTCGCGGCGGTCGGCGTCGCTATCGCCGATGTCAAACACCTCAAGCGCACGGATGATCTGGCGGCCCACGGACATCGACGGGTTGAGCGTGTCAAAGGGGTTCTGGAAGACCATTTGCACATCGGCCACGGTCTTGGCTCCGCGCTTTTCAATCGGGGTGCTGCCGATGTTTTTGCCGTCGAGTTCGATCACACCGTCGGTGGCTGTTTCAAGGCCCATCAGGACTTTGGCAAAGGTTGATTTCCCGCAGCCCGACTCGCCGACGATTGCCAGTGTTTCACTTTCGCGCGCTTCAAAGCTCAGGGTTTCGTTGGCTTTGACCACGCGGGTTTCACCGCCCCCGAAGAGGGCATTGGCGGCAACCTCATAGTATTTCTTGAGGTTTTTCATAGACAAGACGACCTCACCGATCTCGCCTTTGGTCTTGGTGTCGGCGGCGACAAGGGGGGCGTTCCAATCTATCTCGTTGAATTTAACGCAGCGGGTTTCATGGGCACCGTCGGCATCTGCGGGGTGCATTGGAATAAACTCTTTGTCGCAGCGGCCTTCTTCGAAATAGTCACAGCGCGGGCCAAAGTTGCAGCCCTTTGGGCGCTCGTGGGGCAAGGGAAAGTTGCCTGGAATGGCCACAAGCGGACGGTCGTTTTTATTGGCTCCGGGAAGGGGAATGGAGCGGAAAAGCGCTTGTGTATAAGGGTGTTGCATATTGTTGAACACGGTTTCGATGTCGCCGCGCTCGACCGCTTCGCCCGAATACATGACGCAGATGCGGTCACAGGTTTCGAGCACGAGGCCGAGGTTGTGGGAAATGAACAGCATGGAAGTGCCGTATTTCTTGCCCAGATCCTTGACCAGCTCCACGACAGCCGCCTCGACCGTCACATCAAGCGCGGTGGTGGGCTCATCCAAGATCAGCAAAGAAGGCTTTGACATCAAGGCCATAGCGATCACGATGCGCTGTTGCTGGCCGCCTGAAAGCTGGTGGGGATAGCTTGAGAGCATACGGGCGGGGTCGGGGAGTTTGACGTCTGTGACGACCTCAAGGGCGCGGTTGTAGGCCTCTTCCTCGCTGACGCCTTCATGGATCATCGGCACTTCCATAAGCTGGCGGCCGATCTTCATGGCGGGGTTCAGGGAGGCCATAGGCTCTTGATATATCATGGCAATTTCGTTGCCGCGGATGTCGCGCAGCTCGTCTTCGCTCAGAGAGGCCATGTCGCGGCCCTTGAACTTGATACTGCCGCCAACGATATGGCCGTTTTTGCCCAGATCGCGCATGACGCCGAGCGCCACTGTGGATTTGCCGCAGCCTGATTCTCCAACCAAACCAACGGCTTCGCCCGGAGCGACCGAGACGGAGAAGTCCATCACAGCGGGGATTTCACGCAGGCGGGTGAAGAAGGAAATCGAGAGTTTGTTGATCTCCAGAATAGGGCCGTCATATTCGATTTTAGCCATTAACTTTCTCCCTAAGAGGCGCAAAACGGGGGGGTGAAAAGCGTGCACAACCCGTGCACAAAGCGTGCACCGCCCGAACGGGCTTTTGAGGGGTGTTTCGCGTTAACCATTTCGCTTTGTCCTTAACGTTATGTTCAGAATTGCAAGGCGGCGCGGCAGCCAGAGCCGCCGCGCGCGCGATTAGTCTTTGAGGCTTTCTTCGCGCAGACCATCGGCCAAGAGATTCAGTCCCAAGACGAGGGAGAGAAGCGCTATGGCGGGGGGCAGAGCAGGGTGCGCATAGATTGACAAAAGCTTGCGGCCCTCGTTGATCGTGCTGCCCCAGTCAGGAGATTCTGGCGGCAGGCCGAGGCCGAAGAAGCCCAAGGTGCCCAGAAGGATTGTGGTATAGCCGATGCGCAGACAGAAATCGACGATCAGCGGCCCGCGCGCGTTGGGCAGGATTTCCCAGAGCATGATATACCACGGGCCTTCGCCACGCGTTTGGGCGGCGGCCACATAGTCGCGGCTGTGGATATCGAGCGTAAGGCCACGCACGATCCGAAACACGGTCGGTGAGTTGACAAACACAACCGAGACAAACACCACGAGAACCCCAGGAGCTGGATTGAAGAAATCAAGCGGGCCCAGAATGTTGATCTGGCTGTCTGGTGCGTTGATCGTGACGAGATAGAGGATCGCCATCGGGATCAGAACCACCATGAGCCAGAAGCGGTTTTTGCCGGGGTCTGTCTGGAAGCGTGAGTTGATCAAAACGCCGCAGAAGATCAGCGGGAAGCTGAAAAGCACCACCGCCATGAATTGGGGCAGGCCCGTTTCGACAATCTCTGGTGTGACCAGAAGATAGAACAACAGGATCACCGGAAAGGCGATGATCAAGTTTGCCAGAAAGCTCAAAACCGTATCCAGCGATGCGCGGAACATCAGCACGAAGAGAACCGCGAGGAGCGCCGCCAGCAACAAAAAGTTGGCCATGCCGCCGCCGTATGCTGTGGCGAGGGCTGCGAGTGTGAAGATCACGGCTGTGCCGATCATGCCGAGGCTGCCTTTGCGCAGGGCCGGGCCTGAGAAGTAGCCTGCGGGCAAGCCCAGCGTGATGCCGACCATAAAGGCAAAGAGCGTGGCCAGCGGCGCGATCATGATCACAATCACCGAGCCTGTCACCACACGCGAGAAGACGTCACGCGCAAGGTTGTCACCGCCAAGGAGATAGAACGGGTAGGCCCCATCGGAGAGGTCGCGCAGGGGCGTACCCGGCACTTTGTTCTTCATGCCCGAGAGTTGCTCAAGCGGGCCATGTGTCGCGATCATGTCAAACAGGCCGTTGAAGGCGGCTGTGAAGACCCAGAACATCACCAGACCAAAGCCGAAGATGCCGACTGTGTTGTCAAACAGCTTGCCGTAGAGGCCAAGCTTGCGCTTGTAGGTGAAGGACAGCGAGAAGAGCACAACAAGGGCGATCCAGACTGGCATAAAGCGCATCACGATTGAGGCGAGGATGCCACGGCCTTGCATGGTTGCGATCCGCTGCTGCTGGGCGAGGTCTTCGCCTGTGGGCACAGCGGATGGGTCCATTGCGGCGAGCTGTTCGCGAAAGCCTGCGCCCGCAAAGAGGAGCGTATAGCCAAGCCATGCGGCCACTGTGAGGCCGATCAGCTTGAGCGAAAAGCCAAAGAGAAAGCCCATTGTGGCGGCGGGATCATCAAAGAAGCTGTTCATAAAGAGGCTGAGCATCGCGGCAAACAGCCCGAGAGCGAGCAGGCCGAGCAGGATTTTGCCAAGCACTTCCAGCTCCATGCCGCCGCTGAGGGCTGGTGAGAGGGCATTGTAGATATAGCCGATCCCGACGAGCAGCAGTGTGACCACGGCGATCCCGTTAAAGAGCGAGAAGCTGCCACGTGTCGAGCTGCCTGTCAGCGAGAGCAACATAGCGCAGAGGCCCGAGAGCACGCCGAGGGTTGCGAAGGCGGCGAGGAAGGTTCCGAAGAAGCCGGCATATGCGCCAAACCATGTAAGAGGTTCCATATTCAATATCCCTTACGAAATGCGAATGCGCGGGTTGAGGAAGACATAGCCAATATCGCTCACCAGTTGGGTGATGAGAACAACAACCACGGAGACGACCGAGACACCAAGCAGAAGCTCGATATCGTTGTTGCCTGCGGCCTGCACGAGCGTCCAGCCGAAGCCCTTGTAGTTAAAGAGCGTCTCGACAATGACCACGCCGTTGAGCAGCCACGGCAGCTGAAGCATGATCACTGTGAAGGGCGCGATCAGCGCGTTGCGCAGGGCGTGCTGCATGACAATATTGCGGAAGGCGACGCCCTTGAGGCGGGCGGTTCGGATATATTGCGCTGTCATGACTTCGGCCATGGAGGCGCGGGTCATGCGGGCGATATAGCCCATGCCATAAAGTGCGATGGTGAGCACGGGGAGAAAGAAGTTCTCGAAGTTGGCTGATTCCATGGCCGAAGTGGCTGTGCCTTTGAAGAGAGTTTTGCCCTCGATCAGCCCCGCGTCGGCAAGGATCGGCGAGAGGCCGAAGCGCGAGGAGGCGAGCAGGGCGATGAAGATCACGCCCGAGACATATTCGGGCGTCGCTGTGGTGGCGATTGAGGCGGTGGAGAGCGTGCGGTCGGTGCGCGAGCCTTCGCGCATCCCAGCGAGCACGCCAATCAGAAGAGCGGAGGGCACCATGAGCACCATGACCCAGAACATCAGCTTGGCGGTGAGTGAGAGGCGGGTGCTGATGATCTCGGTGACCGGCTCTTTGAAAACAGTCGAGTAGCCCCAGTCGCCTTGAAGGATGCCACAGAATGTCGGCGCATTGGCAGGGTCAACGCCCGGGCGCAGGCAGCGGCCTGTCATTTCGCCCTCGGCATTCACGCCTGTGAAGCCCGGCGCGAGGCCAAGCCATTCGGCATATTTGCGGGGTAAGGACTGGGTATAGCCGCGATTGTCGAGCCAGGAGGAGACCTGCGCATCAGACATCCGCATATTGCCTTGGGTTTTGGCGAGCTTCTCCAGATTGGGATAGAGATTGGTCAGAAAGAAGACCACGAAGGTCAGGCAGAGCGCTGTGAGCAGCATCACGCCAAGCCGTCGAAGGATGAATAGTCCCATTTAGGTTCCCCTGTTCTGGGTGATGTGCTGTGCGGCACATCTGCAAAATTGGGCGCGCGGGGCGCTGTGTGAGAAAAAAGGAATGTCTGAAACACTCGAAAGGCAAAGATCGGAACCTGTCTGAGGCTGTGCAGGCGTGCGTAAGGCAACACCGGCTTGAGCCGCGCAACTGTCGTGCAGCATTTGTCACTCCCTTTTGTGTTAAGGTCACGCTGCATTGGCGCAGTCTTGTCCCTTAACCTCCCCATAACCACATATTTGCGCCCCTCGCGTCAATGGGAAGCTTTAATTATTTTTGTGATTTTGCGACGTGTTACTGATGCAAAAGCGACATGGCGCTGTGTTGGTGTGGGGTTGATCTGAAAGACTATCGCCGCATCACCCCAAGGGAAGACTGTGCCAGCCGCCCATGCGGGCGCGAAACCAGGTGCGCTGACGCTTGGCGTATTGGCGACTGGCGATAATGGCGCGGGCGCGGGCCTCTTTGAGGCTGATCTCGCCTTTGAGATGGGCGATCAGCTCGGGCGCGCCGATGGCTTTGGAAGAGGGGTTTTGGGGCGACCATTGGGCAAGGTTGGCCTCGGCCTCGGCGAGCGCGCCTTGCTCCAGCATGAGATCAAAGCGGCGCTCGATTCGGGCGTTGAGCCAGTCTTTGTCCGCTTGCAGAACGATCGGCTGTGCCGCGGTGAGGGGCAGATCAGGCGCGGGCGTTTCGGCCTGCCATGTGGCGAGGGTGCGGCCTGTGCTTTGCAAGACCTCATAGGCGCGCTGGACCCGCATCGGGTTTTGCAGATCAATCTTGGCGGCGGTGGCGCCGTCAAGGGCGGCAATCATCTCGGCCAGGCCTTCGGGCGTTGCGCGCAGGGCATCGGCCTTGGCGCGCACCTCGGGCGACGTGGGGGGAATCGCGGCAAGGCCCTCTGTCAGAGCGGCAAAGTAAAGGCCCGTGCCCCCGACAATGATCAGGCGCTGGCCCTGCGCGCGAAGAGC
>P_2C_Liq_3_UnCtyDRAFT_100324_pt1 | contig 14432 bp, 15 predicted proteins | sample Pon2CUnioCityCA_3_FD_9720 | JGI IMG/M metagenome (IMG submission 9720)
TGTTTGCCACGCTGGCCGCTCTTGTGCTGGGCATTGGCTCGGTGGGCAACCTTGCCTCGGCTTTGCCGACCACGCTGGCTGTGGAGGCCTTCGGCTGGCGCGCGGTGGTTTGGGGCACCGCTTTTGTGAGCGTGCTGACGGCGATTGGCTTGTTCTTTGTGGTGAGAGACCCTGAGCAGGTGGTTTCGGATGTCAAAGGCTCTTTGCTTGACTTGCTCAAGATGCCCGCGCTTTGGCTGATTTTTCCGCTGATGGCGGTGCAATATGCGCCAGCGGCCGGGGCGCGGGGGCTGTGGATCGGCCCGTTTTTTCGCGATGTATTCGGTGCTGACAACGGGCTTGTGGGCAATGTCACCCTGCTGATGGGTGCGGCGATGATTGCGGGCACTTTTGCCTATGGGCCGCTTGACCGCTTGCTTGGCACGCGCAAGTGGGTGATTTTGGGTGGTAACCTTTTGAGCATGGCGGCGTGCTTCTGGCTGGGGCTTGTGAGTGTGCAGAGCCTCTGGCTGGCGGTGGGCCTGTTTGCGGCCATCGGATTTTTCGGGGCGTCTTTCCCCATGATGATGGCGCATGGGCGCTCGTTTTTTCCGCCCCATCTGGTGGGGCGTGGTGTGACGCTGATGAACCTGTTTGCCATTGGTGGCGTCGGGGTCATGCAGATGCTCACGGGGCGGCTCTATGCGAAAGTGTCAGAAACCGCGCTCAGCCCTGCGGAGCCGTATCAGGCGCTCTTTGTCTTTTATGGCGCACTTGTCGCGCTGGGGCTGATTATTTACCTCTTCGCGCGCGACAGAACCGACTAGCTCTTTATTCTGCGGGCGGGCTGCGCTATGTGGCAGCGTCCTAGACATAAGGAGTCTTTTTGATGGGCTATAACGTTGTTGTCGTCGGGGCCACAGGAAATGTGGGCCGAGAAATGCTGAACATCCTCGCGGAGCGCTTGTTCCCTGTGGACAAGATTGCTGTGCTTGCGAGCCGTAAATCGCTCGGAACGGAAGTCAGCTTTGGAGACAAGACGCTCAAGACGGAAGACCTGGACACATTTGATTTTACGGGCTGGGATATGGCGCTGTTTGCGGTCGGCTCGGAGGCCACCAAGAAATATGCGCCACTGGCCGCGAAAGCGGGCTGTGTTGTGATCGATAACTCTTCGCTTTACCGCTATGACAGCGAGGTGCCGCTGATCGTGCCTGAGGTGAACCCAGAGGCGATCCACGGCTATGCCAAGAAAAACATCATCGCCAACCCCAACTGCTCGACGGCGCAGATGGTTGTGGCGCTGAAGCCTTTGCACGACCGTGCGCGCATCAAGCGGGTTGTTGTGAGCACGTACCAGTCTGTTTCGGGCGCGGGCAAAGAGGGCATTGACGAGCTTTGGGACCAGACCAAGAGCATCTATAACCCCACCGACAGCAAGCCGCCGCGCAAGTTTACCAAGCAGATCGCCTTTAACGTGATCCCGCATATTGACGTGTTTATGGACGACGGCTCGACCAAAGAAGAGTGGAAGATGGTCGCCGAGACCAAGAAGATCATTGATACATCAATCAAGGTCACCGCGACCTGTGTGCGTGTGCCTGTTTTTGTAGGGCACTCCGAGGCGATCAACATCGAGTTTGAAGACTTCCTTGACGAAGACGAAGCGCGCGACATTCTGCGTGAGGCGCCCGGTGTCATGGTGATCGATAAGCGCGAAGATGGCGGTTATGTGAGCCCGATTGAATGTGTTGGCGACTTTGCCACCTTTATTTCGCGCATCCGTCAGGACAGCACGATTGATAACGGTCTCAACCTCTGGTGCGTCTCTGACAACCTGCGCAAGGGCGCGGCTTTGAACGCGGTTCAGATTGCCGAGCTTTTGGGCCGTGAGGTTTTGAAAAAAGGCTAAGGCGCTTTTTTAGCAGTTGAGAAGGGGCTGGCCGGGAGGCTGGCCCTTTTTTGGTGTGCGCCTGATCGGCGGAGGTTTGCCCAGATCGGCCCGCTGTGTGCCTTCGGGAGCAGACGGGCTTGCGCCTCGGGGTGGCTTGGCCTTTGGTGAGCCTGTATTTTTTGGAGGTTCCCATGCGCGCGACACTTATTGTTCTTTCGCTTTTTCCCTCGGTTCTTTTGGCCGATGTTATCCCCCTCACCAGCGATGTGAGCGCCGTGACGCTCTACCCGCAGGGCGCAACGGTTGTGCGGGAGGTGCCGTTTTCTATGGCGGCGGGCCAGCATGAGCTGGTGCTCACAGATTTGCCGCGCTCCACCGATGTATCACAGGTGCGCGTGGCGCTTACGGGGGCCACGCTTGGCGCTGTGACGGGGCGGGCGGAGAAGGTTGCGCCGCAAGACGCAGCGGTGAGCGCCGAGATAGAGGCGGCGAAAGCCGAGGTCGCGCGGCTGGAGGCCGAGCTGCGCCGGGGCGCGGGCGAGGTGAGCCTCATCCGCCTTGAAAGCGAGGCCGCCGAGGCGCGGGTGGCTTTTTTGCGCGGGCTTGGCACGGCGGAGAAGACCGCAGCCATGGACGCGGAGGCGCTGCGCGGGCTTGCGGCTATGATTGGCGAGGAGACATTGGCGGCGCGGAAGCTTTCGTTTGAGGCCGAGTTCAAGGCCGTTGAAGCAGAGCTTGCGCTGGAGGATCTGCGCGGGGCGCTTGCGCGCGCGCGTCAGGGGCTGGCTGCGTTGCAGACCGAAGACGAGGGCGCTGTGCAGCTGAGTGTTGCGGCGTCGTCGGACGCCGCGACGGAGGGTGTGATCACGCTGTCATACACCCATTATGATGCGGGGTGGGTGCCGACCTATGATATGCGCCTGAACAAGGCTGAGGGGCAGCTTGCGATCGAGCGGGGGGCGTTGATCCGCCAGGGGACGGGCGAGGACTGGAGCGATGTTGCGCTTACGCTGTCGACCGTGCGGCCCAGCGAGCAGCTTGCGCCCAATGAGGTCTTTGGCTGGCAGCGTGGCGTGATCGACCCTGCTGCGCCGATGCNGCGCCAGAGCAAACAGATTGAGCTGAGCAGCCTTGCGCGGGACGGGGTTATGGTCGCGGATGCGCCGATGATGGCGGCGGAAGTTGCCGAGGCGGTGCCAAGCTATGACGGGCTGGCGGTGACATATGCCTACCCGACGCCTGTGAGCGTGGCCAACCGCGCCGATAGCCTGCGGATCACGCTGGGGACTGTTGAGACAGAGGCCGAGGTCAAAGGCCCGGGCTGCACCGCTCTATGACGCCACGGGCTTTATGATGGCGGGTATCACCAATGATACGGGTGAGCTGATTTTGCCGAGCTCTCACATGCGGCTTTATCTGGACGGGCGCTATATGGGCCAGAGCCGTCTTGATGATGTGATCCCCGTAGGCGCTGAGGCGGACATTCCGTTTGGGGCGATTGACGGGTTGCGCCTGACGCGGACGGTGACGCGCAACGAGGGGGATCGCGGGATGATCAGCCGCTCTACCGAGCTGAGCGAGGCGGTCAGGATCGAGGTGGAGAACCTGACGGGTCAGGACTGGCCTGTGACGCTGTTTGACCGTGTGCCCTATTCGGAGCAGGAGGAACTGGAGATCCGCTGGAGCGCAAGCCCGCGACCAACGGTTGAGGGCTTTGACGATCGGCAGGGGGTGCTGATGTGGGCGTTTGATGTGACAGCTGGCGCAACAGAGGCGGTGACGCTGCGCTACGCGCTGGAGTGGCCCGAAGGCAAGCTGCTGCGCTGAGAGAGGATCGAATTCGGCTGCGCCAAATCCGATCAGTCGAGGGGGCTGTCTGCCCCCTCGAGCTCCCCCGAGGATATTTGGAGCAAAAAGAAAGCAGGTGCGGTTCGGGCTGTGGCGTGTGGCGGGCTTTAGAAGCGTTCGGCGCGCAAGACTTCGCAATCGGTGATGTTGACCACGCCGATGTGTTTTTCGACCACTTTGAAGGCGGCTGTGAGCAGGGCATCGAGGCGCTCTTCGCGCACAATGCAGATGAATTGCACCATGCCTTCGGCGCGCCCGACCTGGCCTGTCCGGTCCCAGAGGCCTGAACGGCCCGAGCCGCCATAGACGGGCAGAATGGTGAAACCGTGGACTTCGGCCTTCATGAGCGCGTCGGAGAGGCGCGACTGCATGATTTTTTCGATGGTGATTTCGACGCGTTTGGCTTGGTGGGTTTGCATGGATCAGGCTCCGAAGACAAAGCTGGCGACCGCGAGGTAGAGCGGGATGCCAAGCACGAGATTGAACGGGAAGGTCACGCCGAGCGAAAGCGTGAGGTAGATGGAGGGGTTTGCCTCGGGCAGGGCCACGCGCATGGCGGCGGGGACGGCAATGTAGCTGGCTGAGGCGGAGAGTGTCATGAGCAGAACCGTTCCGCCAAGGCTCAGGCCAAGGCCGAGGGCTGCGAGAAGACCGAAGGCTGCGCCGATGGGCGGCATCACGATGCCAAAGGCGATGCTGCCCCAGCCCAGCAGCTTGCCGCCCTTGGCAAGGCCACGGCCCGCGACGAGGCCCATATCCAGGAGGAAGAGGCAGAGCACGCCTTTGAACGGAGCAACGACGAAGCTGCTGATTTCGGCCAAGCCCTCTTCGCCTGTGATCATGCCGATGAAGAAAGCGCCGACGAGCAGAACAATCGAGCCGTTGAGCATGATTTCGCGCCAGAGGTTTGCATCCATGCGCCCGCTCTCGCCGCGCGAGATGAGCCAGAGCGCCGAGAGAATTGCCGGGGCTTCCATGGCGGCGGCCACGGCAACCATATATCCCTCGGAGGCGATGCCCGAGCTTTCAAGCACCGAGGTGGCGGCAACAAATGTGACGATGGAGATAGAGCCGTAATGCCCTGCAACGGCGGCGGCATTGAGCCTGTCAAGGCCTGACATGGCACGCAGGAGGCCAAAGGCGATGAGCGGCAGAAGTGCTGAGAGAATGACGCCTGCCACGAGGCTGAGCCCGAGTGTCATATCAACGCCGTGGGCAGACACGCTGACGCCGCCTTTGAAGCCGATGGCGAAGAGCAGGTAGATGGAGAGCGCTTTGGCCGCAGCCTCGGGCACGGAAAGGTCAGAACGCGCCAGTGATGCGGCGACGCCAAGTGCAAAGCACAGAACGATGGGGGAGAGCAGGTTGTCGGCTGCCAAGCTAAGAATGTCGCCCATGGTATTCCTCTTTGGTTCGCAAATTTGCACCTGAATAAGCGAAAACGCCCATCAGGGAAGTGTTTTTTGACCTCTCGCTGAGATGCGTGCCTCAGATTTCGCAGAAAGCGTCTTGTTTGAAGAGGTATTCTTCGATCAGCCCTTCGCCGATGTCGTGCCAGAGCCCGTGGATCGAGATTTTGCCGCTTTCGACATCTTCGGCGACAAACGGGAATGTCTTGAGGTTTTTCAACGAAATGAGAACGGCCTCTTTTTCGAGCGCCACGGTCTGCTCTTCGGCTGGGAGATGTTTGACGCGCTCATAGCCCGGGCGCAGGATATCCATCCAGCGGCCCACGAAAGACTCGCGCTTCTCAAGCTCGGGTGCGCGGCCTGTGCACATATCAAGGCAGCCTGCGACGCCGCCGCAGTTGGAGTGCCCCATGATGATGATATGGGCGACCTTGAGCACGGTCACGGCATATTCGATGGCGGCTGATGTGCCGTGCTGCGCTCCATCGGGTGTGTAGGGCGGCACGAGATTGGCGATATTGCGGTGCAGGAAGAACTCGCCTTGCTCGGCACCAAAGATGGATGTGGCATGGACGCGGCTGTCACAGCAGGAAATGAGCATGGCGCGTGGATGCTGCCCGTCGGCGGCGAGGCGGCGATACCAGCTTTCGTTCTCGCTATAAGTGGTGGCTTTCCAACCTTGAAAGCGCTGAACGAGATACTGGGGTAAAGGCTTGGTCGTGTGCATGGCGGCGCTGTCCGTTGCGGTTTGTTCTGTGTTGCTGTCTTGAATAGTCTGCATTCTCGAAGAATTCGAGAGAAAAGGCTCTGGCGGTTAAACCATTTGCGAGGGATTGCCTGCGATATTGCTCCGTGCCGTGGGCAAAAACCAAAGGGTGAGACTATGCAACAAGTGACGATGCTTGCGATGAGCGAGCCTGTCCAGCTGGATGCGGACAAGCTTGAAGAGCTCTACGAAGAGCTGGGAGATGTGGCCGCAGAAGATGTGGTGTGCCGCGCAATGGAGGAGCTGGCGGTCAAGCTGGCACAGGTAGACCGGCTTTATCGCAGCCATCAGATTGAGCCGATGCGCAAGACGGCTCGCGCTATGGGAGCGATTGCGGCGCAGGTGGGCATGAATATGCTGGCGCGTGTGGCGGCGGATGTCACCCGATGTGTCGACGCGGGTGATGCGACGGCTCTGGCGGCGGTGGTGCAGCGTTTGATGCGCACGGGCGAGAGCTCTTTGACCCAGATATGGCAGGCGCAGGACCTTTCCCTGTGAGGGGCAAGAATAAGGTTCCCTCTCCGGCGTAACTTGCTCTAGGCTGCGGCTTGAAACCAGCCAGAGGACGATGCCCGTGAGCCTGAAATTTGCCCCCGATAGTGCCGATGCAATCCCGCTTTATTTGCTTGAGGCGGATGCGCTGGAGGGCTGGCTTGCGCGCCAGAGCGGGCCTGTCAAAACATGGGTGCAAAGCGCAGGCTTTGCAGGCGGGCTGGGCGAAGCGCTGGCTGTGCCTGCGACAGATGGCAGCCCGCTCTGTGCTTTGGCCGGCTATGGCACGGCGGCTGCGCGCAAGCGCACGCGCTTCGGGCTGGCCGCGGCTTCGGCCAAGCTGCCTGCGGGCACGTATAAGCTGGTGAGTGCGCTCACAGGCGCGGCCCTTGAGGCCGAGGCGCTGGGCTGGCTGATGGGGCAGTATGTCTTTGACCGCTATGCGGAGGCGAAAGCGCCAGCCGCGCGGCTGGTTGCGCCCGAGAGCATTGACGCGGCCAAGGTTGAGGCCGTGGCCAAAGGAGAAGCGCTCACGCGTGATCTGATCAATACACCTGCAAACGACATGGGGCCGAGCGAGCTCGAGGCGGCGGCCAGTGCGCTGGCGCAGGCACATGGTGCTGACTTTCATGTTGTGCGCGGCGAGGCGCTGCTGGAACAGAACTTCCCGCTTATTCACACGGTGGGGCGCGCCAGTGACCAAGCGCCACGGCTCATTGACATGCGCTGGGGCGAGGCGGGGCCAAAGCTGACGCTTGTGGGCAAGGGCGTGTGCTTTGACACAGGCGGGCTGAACCTGAAGCCCGGCGCGTCTATGGGTCTGATGAAGAAAGATATGGGCGGGGCGGCGACTGTGCTGGGCCTTGCCGAGATGATCATGGCGCTGGGGCTGAAGCTCCAGCTGCGCGTGCTCATTCCTGCGGTGGAAAATGCTGTCAGCAGCAATGCTTTCCGCCCCGGTGATATTTTGCCGAGCCGCAAGGGGCTGACTGTCGAGATCAACAACACCGATGCGGAGGGGCGGCTTGTTTTGGCGGATGCGCTGACGCTTGGGGCAGAAGACAGCCCTGACCTTATGATCTCGATGGCGACTTTGACGGGCGCGGCGCGTGTGGCTGTCGGGCCAGACCTTGCGCCCTATTTCAGCGATGATGCGGGGTTTGTGGCGGCTTTGGAGGCGGGCGCGGCCACGGCAGAAGACCCTGTTTGGCGGATGCCGTTTTGGGAGCCCTATGAGGCGATGATCGAACCCGGGATTGCCGACCTTGATAATGCGCCCGGCGGAGGCTTTGCGGGCTGTATTACGGCGGCACTTTTTCTGCGCCGTTTTGCTGGCGAAACCAATTACGCGCATTTTGATGTTTATGGCTGGACCCCCGCCGCCAAGCCTGCGCGGCCCAAGGGCGGTGTGGGTATGGGCGCGCGCGCCCTTTTGCAAGCCTTGCCCGATATGTTGGGTTTGTGATGGATCGCCGTACAACGCCGACCAACGGACGCGTGGCTGCTGCCCGCCTTGAAGGCCAAGTGGAGGCCGAAAAATTTGTGACGGGGGCGGCGCGTCAGGTGATGGTGCCTGTGGCCGACCTTTTGCGCGCGCCGGATGGCAAACGCGACCGCCAGTTGCTCGCGGGGCAGGTGGTGAGCGTTTATGAGGAGCTTGACGGCTGGGCCTATGTGGAAAGTGCGCTTGATGGCTACTGCGGCTATACGCGCGCCGAGAGCCTGGGCGCTGTGCGCGAGGCGACCCACCGCGTGACTGCGCGCGCGACGCATATTTACACACAGGCCGATATCAAAAGCCCTGACCGCGCCAGCCTGAGCTTGGGCAGCACCCTGCGGGTTCTGCGTGAGCAGGAGGGCTTTGCAAAAGTGCCTGAAGGCTTTGTGCCTCTGGTGCATTTGAGCGGGCTTGAGCCTGAGGCTGACCCTGTTTCTGTGGCGGAGCGGCTGCTTGGCACGCCTTATCTTTGGGGTGGAAACTCTGCCTTTGGGATCGACTGCTCGGGCCTTGTGCAGGTAGGCTGTACGGCCTGCGGGATTGCCTGTGCGGGTGACAGTGACATGCAGCAAGAGAGCCTTGGTGCCGATTTGCCTGCGGATGCAGCGCTGCAGCGCGGGGATATTTTGTTTTGGAAAGGCCACGTGGCTTGGGTGGCGGATGAGGCGCGGATTGTGCACGCCAATGCCCACCATATGGCCGTGGCATATGAGCCGATTGCCGAGGCGATTGCACGTATTGAAGAACAAGGCGGCGGGCCAGTGACAGCGCGCAAAAGACTGGGAAGTACACCCTGAGAGAAAGGTCGAATTTGGCTGCGCCAAATCCGACCGTCTGGGGGCAAAGCCCCCAGATTCCGAGGCCATTAGACCAGAAGATGCTGCGCTTAGGGCTTCAGGCAGGTTTCAAACCCTGCGGTGAGGCTTTCCATGAGGCTGGCATAGTGGCCGGCGCCAAGGGGCAGGTCAGCACCAAGCGGATCAATTGTCACCGCCGGGATGTTGAGTGTTTCGGTCACAAGCGTGATGCTGGATTTGGGTGTGCTTGGCTCGATGACAAAGCAGCCAAGGCCGGGTGAGCCTGCAAGAACTTCGCGCAGATGTGCCGGGCCTGCATCCTGATCGTCTGAGTCTGTCACAGCGGCGTGGGATGTGAGGCCGAAGCGGACTTCAAAATATTGATACGCATCATGCGCTGTGAGGAACTCAAGGTCTGAGAGGGCTGACAAGCGGGCTGCGTTTGCTGTGGCCTGTGCCTCAATCGCGGCGGCGGCTGTGGCCGCGTTGCTGCGGTAGGTGTCAGCATTGGCAGGGTCAAGGCGCGCCAGCTCTTCGGCGATGAGCGAGAGCCAGATCACTGCATTTTCAGGGTCAAGCCAGAGGTGCGGGTCCATGCGTGGTGCATCGGCTTTGGCCTCGTGGTCATGGCCGTGGTCATCATGTGCGTGCTCGTCATCGGCGTGGCTGTCGTGGTCATGTCCTTCTTCGGCATGGTCATCATGGCCATGATCGTCGTGATCTTCATGATCGTGGCCTTCGGCTTTGACGGGCTTTTCNTCTTCGTGGGCATGGCCGTGATCATGCATGTGCGCGCCGCGTTTGGCCAGAAGGAGAGTGCCTTCGGCGTCCATCAGCGCAAGGCTTGTGGCCTCCGGGGCCATTTCGCTTTTGGCCTCTGCAAGCCATGGGGACATCAGCGGGCCAACCCAGATCAGCAGGTCACTGGCTTGCAAGCGCGCGGCCTCTGAAGGGCGCAGGGCGTGGCCATGGGGGGAGGCATTGGGCGGCGTGAGCAGCTCTGGCGCGCCAAGGTCGCCCATAACTTGTGTTGTGAGGCTGTGGAGCGGTGCGATATCGGCAACGACGCGCAGAGGCTCCGCTGCGAGGCTGCTGGCAAAAAAGAGGCTGGAAACAGTGAGGTATTTTAGCATGATAAGCTCCGAAACTGGTGGACGTTTCGTGGTGTATGTTATAACATAACAATATGAGTCAAGATATGAATTCGAAAAACCCGTCTTCAAGTGCCTTTGATGCGCATGATCACGCCCATTGCAAAGCGACGTCTATGGCGGCGGCCGAGGCGCTCTGTGCTGCGCGCAAGCTGCAGTTGACGCCCGCGCGCAAGCGGGTGCTGGAGATATTGCTCGAGGCGCACGCCGCGCTTGGGGCTTATGATGTGCTGGCGCGGCTGGCGGCAGAGGGCCTTGGCTCAAAGCCGCCTGTGGCCTATCGCGCGCTCGGGTTCTGGGTGGAGCAGGGGCTGGTGCACCGTATTGAAAAGCTCAACGCCTATGTGGCCTGCGCGCACCCAGGGCGGGAGCATGACGCGGCCTTTATGATCTGCCGTGACTGCGGGCTTGTGGCCGAGACCGAAAGCGTAGCGCCTTTGGGGCAGAGCGCGGGTGCGGCTGGATTTCAGATTGAATCTGTGGTGATAGAGGCCGAGGGCTTGTGCCCCAAATGTATTCCTGAGGGCAGAGCATGAGTTTGATAGAGGCGCGGGGGCTGGCCAAGACCTTTGGCGGCGAGACTGTCTTGCATGGGGTTGATCTGCAGGTTGAGCGCGGCGAGATTGTCACCATCGTGGGGCCGAATGGCTCTGGCAAGTCTACGCTGCTCCGGATGCTTGCAGGTGTGTTGCAGCCTGACAAAGGCCAGATCACACATGCGAGTGGCCTCAAGATTGGCTATGTGCCGCAAAAGCTGTCTCTTGAGGCGAGCCTGCCCATGACGGTGCGCCGCTTTCTCAACGTGCCGCGCCGTGTGAGCGAGGCAGATGCGGTGGCCGCGCTTGAGCGCGTGGGGATTCTGCCTTTGGCGAGGCGCAGCCTTGAGGGGCTTTCAGGCGGGCAGATGCAGCGTGTTTTGCTGGCGCGCGCGCTGATTGTGAAGCCTGATGTCTTGATGCTGGATGAGCCGACACAGGGCCTTGACCAGCAGGGGCAGGCCGACTTTTACCGCCTTATTGAAGAGCTGCGCGCCGAGATGGGCTGTGCTGTGCTGATGGTGAGCCACGAGCTGCATGTTGTGATGAGCGCCTCGGACCGTGTGATCTGCCTGAATGGGCATATCTGCTGTGAGGGCACTCCCGAGATTGTCCGCAATGCGCCTGAGTACCGCCGCCTCTTGGGACGGGGACACAGGGTGCGCTGGCGCTTTACCGCCATGAGCATGACCATGTGCACGATGAAAGCTGTGCGCAGGGTCACGCCCACTCTCATGAGGATGCACACTGATGTTGAACGACTTTCTGGTGCGCGCGGGGCTGGCGGGCCTTGGCGTTTCGCTTGCGGCGGGCGCGCTTGGGCCTTTTGTTGTCTGGCGGCGGATGGCCTATTTTGGCGATGCAATGGCCCATGCGGCTATTCTGGGTGTCGCGCTGTCGCTTGGGTTTGAGATATCGCTCTTTGTGGGCGTATTGTTTTCAGCCTTGCTTGTGGCGGCGCTGTTTCTGGCTCTGACGCGGCGCAACCAGAGCGCCGATAGCGCGCTTGGTGTTATCGCGCATTCGGCGCTGGCCTTTGGTCTTGTGGCTGTGGCCATGAGTGCGGGGCCACGGGTGAATGTAGAGGCCTATCTCTTTGGCGATATTCTCACCGTTTCACGCGCGGATCTTACGCTGATCTGGAGTGTCGCGGCTGTTGTTGCGGCGTGGCTTCTTTGGCGCTGGCAGGCGCTGGTGACTTGGGTGCTTTCGCCCGATCTGGCCGAGACGAGCGGGTATAACACGAAGCTTGAAGAGCTTGGCCTGATCATGGCGCTGGCGCTTGTTGTGGCGGTCGGGATCAAGGCGGTTGGTGCGCTTCTGATTACGGCACTGCTGATTATTCCTGCGGCCAGTGCGCGGCCCCATGTCAAAACGCCTGAAGCCATGATTGCGCTGTCGCTCGGGTTTGGGGCGCTGGCGGCTGTGGCGGGGCTTAAGGGCGCGCTTTGGCTCGATACGCCTGCGGGGCCAAGTATTGTCTGTGCGGCCGCCTTTGCCTTTGCGGCCTCTATGCTTGTGGCCAAGGTGCGGGGGCGCTGATGTATCAACGGTTCGCTATCTATTGCTGCCCTGAAGGTGCGCTTGGCGACTTTGGCAAGGCTTGGCTTACCAGTGGGGCCGAGCTTGTGGCACGGCCTGCGCGCTACGGGTTTCATGCGACATTGAAAGCGCCGTTTGTTCTGGCTGATGGCCAGACAGAGGGCGGGCTTGCTGGCGCTGTGAAAGCGCTGGCGGCGGGGCTTGGGCCTGTTGAGGTGCCGCTTGTTCTGTCACGGATCGGGAGCTTTTTTGCGCTCGTTCCTGAGGGTGATGCCTCAAAGCTGCGTATGCTTGCAGGCGCGTGCGTGCTGGAGCTGGACAGCTTTCGCGCACCGCTGACGGAGGCCGAGCGCGCACGCAAGCTGAGGCCCAATATGCCTGTGCAGCAAGTGGAAAACCTTGAGCGCTGGGGCTATCCCTATGTGCTGGATGACTTCCGCTTTCATCTCACGCTGACCGGGCCTGTGCCAAAGGCTGACAGCGCGGCTGTTGAGGCAGAGCTGCGCGCGGCACTCCCTGATCTGAGCGCGCCGCATCGGCTTGAGAGCATTTGCCTGTGTGGTGAAGACGCCGCGGGGCGCTTTCACGTCATCCAGCGCTTTGCCTTAGGCGGGGCTTAGGCCCAGTATTTGCCGCGCCTCGGCCGCTGTAGCGACGGGGCGCTCGTATTGCTCGCAAAGCGCGGCTGCGCGTGCGATCAGCGCGGCGTTTGAGGGCGCCAGTGTGTCACGGTCAAGGCGCATGTTGTCTTCCAGCCCTGCGCGGGTGTGCCCGCCTGCGGCGATGGCCCATTCATTCACCACAATCTGGTTTGGCCCGATCCCTGCGGCGCACCACTCGGCGTCGGGCGCGCGGCTCTGCAGGGTGCGCACGTAAAAATCAAACACCTCTTTGTCAGCGGGCATCGCGTTTTTGACGCCCATGACGAACTGTACATAGAGCTTGCCAAAGAGCTTGCCCTCACCGTGCATTTTGATCGCCTGCAAGATGTGGGAGAGGTCAAAGGCCTCTATCTCGGGGGTGATCTCGTATTTGACCATCTCGCTTGCGAGCCATGCGACAAGGTCGGGGCTGTTTTCATAGACCCGTGTGGGGAAGTTGTTGGAGCCAACCGAGAGCGAGGCCATATCGGGGCGCAAGGGCAGCATACCGCCACGCTCGAGGCCAGCGCCCGAGCGCCCGCCTGTCGAAAACTGCAAGATCACGTCGGGCGCATGCTTTGCCAGCTGGGCTTGCAGCTCGGCAAATTTGTCGGGGTCGGAGCTGGGCGTTTCGTCTGCGTTGCGCACATGGGCGTGGATGATGCTTGCGCCAGCTTCGATGGCGGCCAAGCTGCTCTCAACCTGTTCGGAGATGCTGGTGGGCACGGCGGGGTTGTTGGCCTTGGTGGGCACGGAGCCTGTGATGGCGCAGCAGAGAATGCAGGGTTTGCTCATGAAAATGCCTTAGATATCAAAGAAGACGGTTTCATCCTGCCCTTGCAGGCGGATGTCGAAACGGTAGGTGTTGCCTGTGCGCTTGGCGAGAAGCGTGGCGCGGCGGTGCTCCCATTCGATGCTGTTGAGCACGGGGTCGGATGAATTGTCTTCATCCTCAAAGTAGAGGCGTGTGTTCAGGCCCAAGTTGATGCCGCGCGCGACGATCCAGAGGTTGATATGGGGCGCTTGCATCTGGCCGTTGCGGCCAAGGGTCGGGCCTGGCTTGACGGTGTCAAAGCTCCATTCGCCTGTGGCAAAGTCGGTGATGACACGGCCCCAGCCGCGAAACCCGTCTTCGACCTCGCCTGCGCTTTCCGGGTGGGCATAGAGGCCTTGCGCGTTGGCTTGCCATGTTTCCAGAAGCACGTCTTTGACAGGCGCGCCTGTCCCGTCAATCACCACGCCTTGAATGCGGATGCGCTCGCCTGCGGCATTGGGGCCGGCAATGTCATGGCCCAGCTCTTCGCGATAAATGTCAAAGCCTGCCGCCCCCGGCGCGAGGCCGATGTGCACATAGGGGCCAGCGGTCTGGGACGGAGTTTCTTTCAGATACTTCGGATCATTGGACACGCTCAGATTCCTTTCCGCATTTTCGAACCGCAAAACCGGTTCCCACTTTTGCTGAAAATGCTCATGCTCAGTTTCCCTCCAGCTTGTTTTCAAACAGGGTCGAGCGGCGGCCACGCAACACGATATCAAAGCGGTAGGCTATGGTGTCGAGCGGGATGGTTGCGCTCATATCAAGCTTGGCGGTGAGCATATCTATTGCCGCAGGGTCGGCGACTGTCTGTACAATCGGGCAGCGCGCGATGAGCGGGTCACCTTCAAAATAGAGCTGGGTGACGAGCCGCTGGGCAAAGCCTGAGCCAAAGACCGAGAGGTGGATGTGTGCGGGGCGCCAATCATTGATGCCGTTGCGCCAAGGGTAGGCGCCCGGCTTGACCGTGCGAAAATAGTAATACCCGTCTGCATCGGTGAGGGTGCGCCCGCAGCCGCCAAAGTTTGGGTCAATCGGGGCCAGATAGGTATCTTTTTTGTGGCG
>P_2C_Liq_3_UnCtyDRAFT_100325_pt1 | contig 14421 bp, 15 predicted proteins | sample Pon2CUnioCityCA_3_FD_9720 | JGI IMG/M metagenome (IMG submission 9720)
CGCGTCACAGGCGCTCCGCCCGCCACGCTCCTCCCCGATCTGACCCGCCTCGTCTACCGCTTCCAAAGCGAGGCCCACCTCAACGTCAGCCTGACAAACGCCCCCGACGCCAATATCACAGTCCAAGCCGTGAGCCGCGCCGACATCCGCAAAAACCTGCCCCATGCGGCGTGCTTTGTGGTGCCCAATATCTCCGACATTTCCGAATATAAGGCCGCCCGCCGCAGCCCCAAGACCAATTGGGCCCAGCTGCGCCAGCGCGACAAGCTCGCCGTTTTCGTGCCCAATGACGCCAGCCCGCAAGAGGTCCGCGATTGTCTGCACGAAGAGTTGGCCCAAGCCATCGGCCCCTTGAATGACCTTTACCGCCTGCCCGACTCGGTCTTCAACGACGACAATATGCACACCGTCCTGACAGGCTTTGATATGCTCGTTCTGCGCGCCTATTATGCCCCCGAGCTGCGCACAGGCATGAGCAAACGACAGGTCGCCTCGGTGCTCCCTGGGGTGCTCGCCCGCCTCAATCCCGCTGGCGAAAACCGCAGCCCCGAGCGCACAGCCCCCACCCCGCGCAGCTATATCGCCGCCGTCCAGACCGCCCTTGGCCCCGGCGCCTCGATGCCCCAGCGTCGCAAAGCCGCCGCCAAAGCCCTCGATATCGCACGGGCCTTCGGCTGGCAGGATCACCGCCGCGCCTTTGCCCATTACGCCATGGGCCGCATCGCGCTCTTGTCTGATCCCGAAGAGGCGCTCAAGCAGTTTCAGGCCGCCGACCAGTTTTACTCAAACTCCCGCGCCACAACGCTTCACCGCGCCTATGTCGCCTCCCAGCTCGCCTCCCATGCGGTCAGCCAAGGCAATGGCGTGCGCGCCCTGACCCTTGTCAATCCGGCCATGCATATCGCCAAAGAGCATGAAAACGCCGCCCTCCTGAGCACCTTGATGCTCCTGCGCGCCGAAGCCCTCGAACTGACAGGGCGCTCGTCAGAAGCACAGCACGTTCGACTGGACAGTTTGGGCTGGGCGCGTTACGGATTTGGTTCGGAGTGGGCCGTGCGCGCCAAAATGCGCGAAATATCAATGCTCTCTCCGCGACGAGGCCAACGCGGGTAAGACCAAATGATTGTAACATTCGGATTTTTGATTGGTGCCCTGATGGGCGTCCTGATCGCACGGAACAAAGGCGGCAACCGTCTGGATATGGTCCAGCACGCCGCCGTGATCGGCGTTATGGTGGCGCTTGTTGCGCTCTTCCTCAACATTCTCATCTTACGGCTCATCTGAGGCCTGAAATGTTTCTGCCCTTCTTTGAAAACCTTCGAGAAGCAGGCATCCCCGTCTCCCTGCGCGAATATCTGACCTTCCTTGAGGCCGTCAAAGCGGGTCTTGTGACCTATGATATCGAGGGTTTCTATTATCTGGCCCGCACCTCCATGGTCAAAGACGAGCGCCACATAGACCGATTTGATCGCGCTTTTTCCCATACATTCAAAGGGCTTGAAGGCATTTCTTTAAGTGATGCCTTAAATGCGGTCGATATCCCCACAGAATGGCTCAAAAAGCTTGCCGAAAAGCATCTGAGCGCAGAAGAGCGCGCCGAGATAGAAAGCTTAGGCGGCTTTGACAAGCTCATGGAAACATTGAAAGAACGCCTCAAAGAGCAGGAAGGCCGCCACCAAGGCGGCAACAAGTGGATCGGAACCGCAGGCACCTCGCCTTTCGGGGCCTATGGCTACAATCCCGAGGGCGTGCGCATTGGCCAGAGCGAGAGCCGCCACAAAAGCGCCGTCAAAGTCTGGGACAAACGCGAGTTCAAAAACCTTGATGGCGACATCGAGCTTGGCACCCGCAACATCAAAGTCGCGCTCAAGCGCCTGCGCCGCTGGGCGCGCGATGGCGCGCAAGACGAGCTTGACCTTGATGGCACCATCCGCGCCACCGCCGAGCATGGCTATCTCGATGTCAAAACCCGCCCCGAGCGGCGCAACGCTGTCAAAGTCCTGCTTTTTCTCGATATCGGCGGCTCGATGGACCCTCATATCAAGATGGTCGAAGAGCTGTTTTCTGCCGCCAAGTCAGAGTTCAAACATTTCGAGCATTTCTACTTTCACAACTGCCTCTATGAAGGCGTCTGGAAAGACAATGCCCGCCGCTGGGACGCCCAAACCCCCACATGGGAGGTTTTGCGCACCTATGGCGCGGACTACAAATGTATCTTTGTGGGCGATGCCTCGATGTCGCCCTATGAGGTCGCCTACCCCGGCGGGGCCAACGAGCATTGGAATGCCGAGTCAGGTCAGGTCTGGCTTGAGCGCACCCGCGAACACTGGCCCAACACCGTCTGGATCAATCCTGTGCCCGAGAAATACTGGGGCTACACCCATTCGATCGGGATGATTCAGGAGATCTTTGAAAACAGGATGCACCCGATGACCCTTGATGGCATCACAGCCGCCATGCGTGAGCTTCTCTAAGCGCTGCACCGCGCGCTTGATTAACTTAATTTCTGTTAACTTTTAGCGGAGTCAGGCGGTGCACGGGAGGTGCACGGTCGGTGCACGCTTGTCACCCCCCCCGAATCGGCGGATTTTGCCGCCGTTAACTCTGCGGGGCGCGGCCTTTAGAGTTTGTTAAGCGCGCCTGGCCCCCAGCCCTCGGCATGAAGGCCCGCAAGCTTGAGCAAATGCCACAAAAGCGCTTGATTGGACGAAATCACAGGGCAGCCCGCGCGGTGCTCGGCCTCCTCCAGAATGCCAAAGCTGCGCAGGTTTGTGCAGCTCGCAAAAACAGCGTCGCAGTCAGATGTTTTCGCAGCACTTTCAATGGCTTCCAGCGTGCTTTTCTCGCTGATGCGCGCGACTTTTTTGTCCTCGCTTTCCTCAAAGCTGACTTCGCTCACAGCCTCAAAGCCGTTTTGCGCCAAAAGGGCGCGCATCGGTGCTGTGACGTCCTTCACATAGGGGCTGACAAAGCCGATCCGCTTGGCCTTGAGCGCGTGAAGCCCCGCCATCACCGCCGTGATCGGGTCGCTCACCGCGGCGTCAGGATGGCTTTGCCGCACAAGCTCCGCCACCCGCTGAGGGCCAATCACCGTGCTCGCCGAGGTGCAGGCATAGCCCACCGCCTTTAGCCCTTCAGGCAGGAGCTGCGCCACCTCGGGAAGCCTTTTTTCCATCATTTTCAAGGCCTCAGGCGTCACATCCGCCTCCGCCTTGATACGTGCATGAACAAGGCTCACATCGCGCCCCGCGAGCACGTGGCGCGCTTCGTTCTCCAGCGTCTCATCCGTCGAGAGCACAATAAGGCCGAGCTTCGCCGCCCCGCCGTAGCCTTGGTCCAAGTCAAACTGTTGCATTCACGCCCCCAGAAATATCCGCTGGCCCGAATCTGGCCCCGCGCCTAACCTTGCCCCATGAGCACAGCCCCTGTCACGCATATAGACCCCGCCCGATTCGCCGCCGATCCCTATCCAGATCTGGCGCAGATGCGTGCGCACGCTCCGATAACCTTTGTGCCCGAATTAAATGCTACGCTCTTCACACGCCGCGATGACATTTTCACCCAAGAAAAACGCATCGAGATTTTTTCGTCAAAGCAACCCGAAGGTCTGATGACGAGGCTCATGGGCGAGAACCTGATGCGCAAAGATGGCGAAGCACATCTGCTGGAGCGCCGCGCGCTCTTTCCCGCCCTCAGCCCGCGCACCATGCGCGACATCTGGCTGCCCCAAATCGAAGAAATGGCCGATAAGTTACTGAAAAGTATAGCTAAAAATGGAAACTGCGATCTGGTGCGCGACTATGCCATGGTCCTCTCTGCCGAAACATTGAAGCGCGTCACAGGCCTCACAAACATGGAGGCCGCCGAGCTTGACCGCGTCAGCCAAGGCATGATCGACGGCTGCGCCAACTATGCAGGCAAGCCTGAGATTGAAGCAAACTGCCACGATTGCACCGCCTCAATCGACCACCACATCGACGAGATGCTCCCGATTCACGCGAAAAACCCAAACAAATCAGCACTTTGCGTGATGATTGAGGCAGGCTTGCCGATGGCCTCCATCCGCGCCAACATCAAACTGATCATCTCCGGCGGCCAAAACGAGCCGCGCGACGCCATCGCTGGCGCGGTCTGGGCCTTACTCACCCACCCCGATCAACTTGATCTGGTCAAGGCGGGAGCGGCCACATGGGGCGAGGTGTTTGACGAATATCTGCGCTGGATTTCCCCCATCGGGATGTCCCCCCGCGAGGTCGCAAAAGACGAGATCATCAATGGGATCGAGTTCAAAAAAGGCGAGCGCATTTTCTTCATGTTCTCCTCCGCAGGTCACGACGAAGCCTATTTTGAGGCCCCTGAAGTGTTTGATATCAAACGCAATACCGGCCCAAGCATCCCTTTTGGAGCAGGCCCCCATTTCTGCGGCGGCGCGGCCGTGGCCCGTTCGCTGATCACCGAGGTTGCCCTGCCCAAGCTCTTTGCCTCCTGCCCCGATCTGCGCCTCACAGGCCCCGTGCCCTTCACAGGCTGGGCCTTTCGCGGCCCCAGTAAAATGCCCGTTGCGTGGCCGCCTCAAAGCCCCCATATCTGAGAGATGACCAAGCTTCTGCCTCTTCTCCTGCCGCTCCTCTACGGCTATGTCGTCTACCGGTTTTCCGTGCGCAACACACTGAAAGAGCTGGATGCAAAGTCCACAGAGCTGGCCGATCCGGCCTTCCAGCCCGTCCTTGAGCGCCTCGCCGTGGCCCTCGGCATCCCGCGTGTTCGGGTTCATCTCTATGAGATCGAGCCGGTCAACGGCCTCGCCGCGCCAGACGGGCGCATCTTCATAACACGCGGATTTTATGAGAAATTTCGCTCGCGAGAAGTCTCCGCAGAAGAGTTGGCCAGCGTGATCGCCCACGAGCTGGGCCATGTCGCCCTCGGCCACTCCCGCCGTCGTATGATCGACTTTTCCGGTCAAAATGCCATGCGCATGGCCCTCGGCGCGGTGCTCTCGCGCTTCATACCCGTGATCGGCTTCTGGCTCGCCAATTTCGCCACAAGCCTGCTCGCCGCCCGCCTCTCGCGCTCTGACGAATACGAGGCCGACGAATACGCCGCCGCCTTGATGACCAAGGCAGGCTTTGGCGTCACGCCCCAAATCGCGCTGTTTCACAAGCTGGAGAGCCTCACAGGCGCCGTCGCAGGCCGCCCGCCCGCATGGCTCTTGAGCCACCCCAAAACAGAAGAGCGTATACAAGCGATCCGCGCCCTCGAGAGACGCTGGCAGAAGGCCTAAGACAAGGCTTTCGCAAGGCGCGGCAAGCGGGCCTTCTTGAGCAGGCCGCGCATCTCCCACCTGCGCCCAGACAGCGCAGAGGCCTTCGCCAAAATCCGCTCCGCCACAGACGATACCAGCTCGGGTTGCGCCGCCCAAAGCCCACGCAAATAGGCGTCAGGGTCCATCAGGCTCAAACCTTCTTCCGCTAGGATTTGAGCAGGAAAGTCTTTTTTATTCAGTGTGATAATCGCATCTGCCGACCCTGCGACCGCCGCCGCAAGCACATGAATATCGTTTTGATCAGGCAGCCAAAGTCGCGCCTTCAGCCCCTCGCCATAGCGCACCCGCGCGTTCGGCCAACGGGCGTTGAGCAGCGCAATTTCGCCCTCGGCAAAGGCCCGTGCCCCAGCCTCGTGTTTCTCGGCAGTATGCGCCCACTCGCCCTCAATTTCGGCAGACCACAAAGGCTCGAACGCCCCCGCGTCCGCCACGCCAAGCAGCATTTCGCGCATCACAGTCGGGTACAGCACACAAGTGTCAAGCAGCAGCTTCACAGGCGGTAAAACAACGCTTTGAGATAGCCACTTTCCGCCAGCTGCGGCATCAAAGGATGGTCAGGCCCTGCAAAGCCCGTATGGATGAGCTGGCTCGTGCGCCCCGCTCGGCCAATGCCACGGCTTGAGGCGGCGCGAAACTTGCTCAGATCGGCGGCATGAGAGCAAGAACAGAGGCCCAGATAGCCGCCGTCCTTCACCAAAGCCGCAGCCAGCCGCGCAATCCGCTCATAAGCGCGCAGCCCTGCATCAAGGGCCTTTTTTGAGGGTGCAAACGCCGGCGGATCACAGATCACGACGTCAAACTTGCGCCCCTCTTCCGCCAAGGCCACAAGCGCGTCGAACGCATCTGAAACACGTGTTTCAAAGCGCTCGGCCACGCCTGAGGCCTTCGCGCCCTCAGTGGCCAACTCAAGCGCAGCCGCTGATCCGTCCACAGCCAGAGCGCGCGTCGCCCCCCCCGCCAAAGCAGCAAGGCCAAACCCGCCAACATGAGAAAAAACATCAAGCACATCAGCGCCTTGGCTCAGCTTCGCGGCAAAAGCCTGATTGTCGCGCTGATCAAAAAAGATCCCTGTTTTTTGGCCGCCCGTCAGGTCGGCCATATAGGTCGCACCGTTCATTTTGACTGGCACAGGACCACTTGGGGCCGCGCCCGCCAGAACAGCGCTCACATCGTCCANACCTTCCAAGCCACGGGCGCGGCCGGCGGCGTTTTTCAGTATGGTTGTGATCCCGCCAAGCCCGAGCAGGGCCTCGCACAGCGCGTCGAGCTTCATCTCGGCCCAAGCCGCATTGGGCTGCAACACCACAGTATCGCCAAAGCGGTCAATCACTACACCAGGAAGCCCATCGGCCTCGGCGTGAACAAGGCGATAAAACGGCTCGTCATAAAGGCGCTCGCGCATATCAAGCGCGCGGAGCAGCTTGCCAGCAAACCATTCAGCATCAATCACAGCGTTTACATTGCGTTCCAGCATACGCCCTGAAATACGGCTCTCGGCATTGAAGCCAACCAGCCCCAGAGGCGCGCGATCCGCGTCTTCCAAAAGCACAATCTCGCCCTTGGCGATAGCTTTGGTGCGGCGGTCTAGCACGAGTTCATTGTCAAACACCCAAGGCGCGCCATGACGAATCTTGCGCGCGTCTGCTTTGGGTTTGAGGCGGATAACGGAATAAGGGAGCTGTGTCATACAGCCCCCTTACATCACTTTTCCAAGGTTGTGAAAGCCTTAGTAGAGGCGATCAAAAGATGCTTCTGGCGCCAAAGAGGTTGTGATCTGCTGATTGCGGCTCACGCTCTCTTCAGGCGCGGCTGTGGCTGAAAGTTCTTTGCGAATAACGCGCGTCAGATGGACGCTCACCCGTTTTTTCTGCGTCTCTCCGCGCGCATCTGCTGCTGCGGCCTCTTCTCCGCCAAACGCTTTCAAATCAGTTTTGATTTTACGAGATGGCATAAGCTCAAGGCCCGTCGCAGGATCAACGACACTCAGCATGAACGTTATCGAGTGATTGCCGCCAATACTATAGCGCGCCCTGTTGGTCACACTATGAAAGCGCAAGACATCAATCTCGACAATGGCAGATTGCCCCTGCGTGAAATCCTGCGTTGCGGCTTTAGCGCTGGCTTCAAAGATAGCGCCGACTTGCTCATACCGGTCACCGCGCAGATCACCGCGCCAGACAATATCCGCAACAGGGTAAAAGACTTCGGCCTCAGACACGCGCAGATCCTGTGATACATTTACAGTAATGCCCTGCACAGCCAAAGGCTGGTTGTAAAATTGTTGCTCTTTACCGCCCATAAAGGGCGCATTTCGGGTGGCGACATCCATAGTCGCACAGCCAGAAACACTCAGGCCCATAGCGACAACAAGTGCTGCTTTGATAGGTTTCATTTTGTCCTCCTGGGGCGTGTGCCCGCTCAAATACTTGAGATGGAGAATGGGAGGGCAATAGGACAACTTTAAGGCAGATTATAGGTTATTGCTTGGCACGAACGGGTGTATCCACTGCGCCACACTCAGATGAGAGTCCTGATTTTATTTGAAAATCAGAGGCGTCGCGCTTGCCATCCGCCGCGTCGGCGCGGGCGGTCCTGTGAGGCAAGCCCCTCTTCCAATACTGTGTTCATGGGGTGACCCTCGCAGGTATGGCGCGCCAAAAGCAAGGCAATCGTCTCTCTTTGATCAAGCTCGTCAGGCAGGCTCAGCGCCCAATCCAGAAAGATCGAACGGCATTCAGACGCCGTAATGCCTTCGATATTATAAGCTTCCCGTATCAAAGCTTTGGGATCGTAAATATCACCCTTCATCGTCCGCTCCCTTAAGATTGGCCTCAATTACTTTTGCCGCCGTTGCGGCACAGCTTTGCAACTCCGCCTGCAAAGAGGCAAGGTCTTTCGCCCCAGTCTCACGCAGCACAAGCTCGGTTGGCCCCTCGCCCGCCGTCGCTGCGTCAAACGGAATGTCAGACAGGAAGCGCGTCGTAAGATTGAGCGCCCAGAAGAGTCGATAAGCCCGCATCAAACTCTCGCTTTGTGCCTTGTCAATCAACCCAGCCCTCACAAGCCCCTTTACGCCGGCTTGCACCCGCAGGCTTGAAACCCCACCCACGAGCGCTCCCATCTGTGAAAACAGCTCGATGTCCTGCAAACGTCCTGCGCCGTTTTTTGCGTCCCACGGTCCGCTCGGAGCCTTGGCGGCCGCGATCTTGACGCGCATTTCAGAGACCCCTGTTACACTGCGCCCATGATCTTGGCCCTTTTCGGCCAAAAGCTGTTTGCGAAAGGCAACAAAATCTTGCCCCAAGCTCTCCAGCCCACAAATCGGACGCGCCCGCACCAGTGCAAGATGTTCCCAGAGCCAGGCTTCACCCTCCTGATAGGCCTTAAACGCTGGCCAGCTTGTGGCGACAGGGCCTTGGTTCCCAGACGGGCGCAGACGCATATCAAGCTCATAAAGCCGCCCTTCCGCCATTGGCGCACTCACAGCCGTGACCAACGCCTGCGTGAGCCTCGCATAATAGGGCCGCGTCGCCAGCGGGCGGCGGCCCTCTGACATCTCCGCCTCTTCAGGGTCATATATCACAATAATATCAAGATCAGACGCGCTTGTAAGCCGTCCGGCCCCGAGCGACCCCATACCAATCACTGTCGCGCCCTTGCCTGGGGGCGGACCATGCTTTTCTGCAAACTGCGCAACAACATCTGGCCAAAGCGCGCGCAAAACAGCTTCGGCAAGCTCGGCATATTGCCCGCCGGCCTCATCAGCCCCCGTCAAGCCGCGCAAAAAATGCACGCCGATCCGAAAATGCCATTCCTTCTTAAAACGCCGCGCAACATCAAGCTTGCGCTCGTAGTCCCGCTCTGCCGACAAAAGCGCCGCAAGCTCCGCCGAGAGAACACCCGCCCCTTTCCAATCGGCAAAGAAATCTCCACCAATCACGGCATCAAACACCCCAGCATTGCGACTGAGGTGTTGTGCGAGCGCGGGCGCCGTACCGGCAATATCCACAATTAGGTTCACAAGTTGCGGGTTGGCTTCAAAGAGCGAAAAAAGCTGCACGCCAGCTGGCAAACCAGCCAAAAAACCATCAAACGCCAAGAGCGCACCATGCGGATCGGCAGACTTCGCCAAAGCGCGCAAAATATCCGGTTTCAGACGATTGAAAATTTGCGTCCCCCGCTCTGACCTGAGCGCTGCATAGCTCGGCCAACGGCTGATCACTTCGCCGTCCAGCTCGGGCATCTCAGGCACAGGCGCAACAGCATCTGGCGCAAAAAAGCCCTCGGTCAGCGCGTGCACCTCGTCAAGCCGTTCCGTCAACTCGCGTTCAAGAGCGGCGCGCTCTCGGCCCATAAAGGCGGCCAGCTGCTCCATACCTTCGCCTGTTGTCGGCAACAAATGGGTCTGCTGATCCGCGATCATTTGCACACGGTGTTCGACATCGCGATGTGCGCGGTAATGGCGCGCCAGTGTCTCGGCCACATCCTCAGGAACCCAGCCTTTTTGCGCCAAAACCCCAAGTGCGGGCACAGTGCCACGCAGGCGCAAATCAGTGTCGCGGCCACCCGAAATAAGTTGGCGGGTCTGGGTGAAAAACTCAATCTCGCGAATCCCCCCGCGCCCGAGCTTCATATTGTGGCCCATCAGGTCGATTTTGCCGCCAAGCCCCTTATGCTCACGAATGCGCAGCCGCATATTATGCGCATCTTCAATCGCGGCAAAATCAAGATGCTTGCGCCAGACAAACGGGCGCAGCGTTTCCAAAAAGGCCTCACCGGCGGCCATGTCGCCCGCCCCGCAGCGCGCCTTGATATAGGCGGCGCGCTCCCATGTGCGCCCGAGGCTCTCATAATAGCTTTCTGCTGCGTCCGCAGCCATGCACACAGGCGTCACAGCAGGATCAGGGCGCAGCCTCAGATCGGTGCGAAAGACATAGCCCTCTGCGGTGCGGTCATTGAGCATAGCACTCATGCCACGTGTCGCCTTGATAAAGGCCTTGCGCGCTTCAAAGAAGTCATCGCGCTCAAAGCGGGTCTCATCAAAGAGGCAAATTAGGTCGATATCGGACGAATAGTTCAACTCATATGCGCCCATCTTGCCCATCGAGAGCACAAACATACCCCCAAGTGTCTCAAGATCGTCCATATCCATACCAGGCAATTTGCCGCGCCGTATTTCTGCGCCTAAAGTGGCGCGCAAACTCAACTGGACCGAGAGATCAGCAAAATTTGTCAGTGCGCCCGTGACCTCTTCCAGCGCCCAGACGCCACCAAGATCGGCCAGCCCTGTCAAAAGAGCCACACGCTTCTTTGCACGGCGCAATTCACTTGGCAAATCGGGTGCGCCAACCTCGTGAAGCCGTGCGAACTCGGCCTCAAGCGCAGCCTCAGGCGCATCAAAAGCGGCCGTCATCCAAGCCGCTTCGCGCGCCATCAGAGAGAGCAGATAGGGGCTGCACCCTGCCGCCCCCTCGACAAGCTTGGCCAGATCACCGCCCACACCTCCAAAAAGCGCGCGCCCCTCCGCGCCGCGCTCTGCGTCATAAGCCCTTGGCAGGCGGGTGATTTTCTGTGCAAATCCCATGCCTGAAGATGCGCTGCGTCGAAGTCCGCGTCAATCGCGAAGAGGAGCCGAACCATGTCAAAAAGTCTCAAACGCGTGAGCGCGGCTCTTGAAGGGGAAGCGACAGAAATCCGCGAAACAGGCGAGGCCAAAACCGCGCAGCAAGCCGCCGCCGAACTCGGCGTTGAGGTCGATCAAATCGCAAAGTCGATCATCTTTCAGGGCCAAACCACAGGCGAGGCTCTTCTGTTTGTTACGGCTGGTGGCAATCAGGTCTGCGAACACAAGGCTGCAGCCCTCGCAGGCGAACCTCTCGGGCGTGCCGACGCGGCACTCGTGCGTGCCCAAACAGGCTTTGCTATCGGCGGTGTTTCTCCGCTCGCACACAAGGCCGCGATCCGAAGCTTTTTTGACCTACGCCTGATGGATTTCGCCCTCATTTGGGCCGCAGCAGGCACGCCACACCATGTCTTCAGCCTCACACCTGCCCGTCTCTTGGAAAAATCTAAAGCGCAACTATCTGATTTTTATACACAAAAATAATAAATGTAAACTATATTAACATAGCGCCTTGCGGGATGCTGAGCAAATACCAATATTAGGAATGTGAACGACATTCACATTCAGACACCAACCCGTAAGGAGATTTAACTATGACACAGGCCGTTCCCTATTCTTCCCCCTCCCAAGGGTGGTTTGCCCGCGCCGAGGCTTGGCTTGATGACAAAGGTAAGGGCGCTTGGATCGCCGCTATGGTCCTCAGCTTTATCGCATTCTGGCCCATTGGCCTCGCGCTCTTGTTTTACATGATCACAACCAAGCGCCTTGGCTCAGGGTCTTGTCGTAAAGGCCGAGGCAAGCGCCATACACGCTTCACAGCCACACGCGCCTCTGGCAACACAGCTTTTGACGCTTACAAAGAAGAAACGCTGCGCCGCCTTCAAGAAGAACAGCATAGTTTTGAAGCCTTCCTAGAGCGCTTGCGCGATGCCAAAGACAAGGCCGAGTTTGACCAGTTCATGGACGAACGCGCCGAGGCTCACACCGCCGGCGAAGAGCGCGCGACAGAAAAAGCCTAACAAACCCCGCTTGGCCCTCCTATCATGAGGGCCAAGACCGTTTTCACGAGGATATGATGAACAGCCAAAGCTTTGAGTTGCCCGACCCGCATTACCAGCCAGAATTTTACGCCGACGTGCCGCTCAAGCGGTTGATATCATGGGCGATTGATACAGTCGTTATCGTTATTCTCGTTGTGTTGATCTTGCCGTTTACAGCCTTCACGGGGCTTTTCTTTCTGCCCCTACTGGGTTTCTTGGTCAATTTCGCCTACCGCGTGATCTGCCTTGCCAATGGCTCCGCCACACTCGGGATGCGCGTCACAGCGATTGAGTTTCGCAATCGCCAAGGCGCCAGATTTGCCCTGTCGGATGCGCTCCTCCACACGCTCGGCTACACATTGTCTTGGATGTTCCCCCTCGCACAATTTGTCTCTGTTATTTTTATGGCCTCCCAAGAACGCGGCCAAGGCCTCACCGATATGGTGCTTGGATCCGTCGCGCTCAACCGACGCGCAGCCTGAGCTCTGCAAACAAAAAAGCGGCCGCCCAATCTCTCGGGCGGCCGCCTTTTGTTTAAAGCGTGAAGCTTACTCCAGCGTCAGCGCCACAAACCGTGGCTCACCCGCGCGGCGCACGAGCAAGAGCAGAGACTTTCGCCCAGCCTCTTTCGCCGCTTCGACTTGTGCCTGAAGCTCCGCCGCTGTCGCAATCTTTTGCTGCCCTGCCTCGGTGATCACATCACCGGCGCGCAAGCCTTTCTCAAAGGCCTCGGCGGCTTCGTCCACATCGGTGACAACCAAACCGTTGGCATCCGATCCAAGCTCAAGCTGCTCGCGCAGATCGTCCGTCAGTGGTGCAAGCTTGAGGCCCATCATCTCCAGTTCCTGAACCTCGCCCTGATCACCTGCGTCCTCTTCCATGGGCGCACCACTGCCTTCGGCGTCTTCGCGGCGGCCAAGCGTAATCTTCAGCGTCTGGGTCTTGCCCTCGCGAAACACAACCACCCGAACGGTTTTGCCCACATCGGCATTGCCCACCGTGCGCACAAGCCCGCGTGTATCTTCCACATCAACGCCATCAAAACTCATGATCACATCTCCCGAAAGCATCCCTGCGTCTTTCGCAGGCCCGTCAGGAACATCTGTCACAAGCGCACCAGCCGTCTTCTCAAGTCCAATCGCCTCGGCGACATCCTCAGACACATCCTGAATCCGCACACCAAGCCAGCCCCGACGCGTCTCGCCAAAGTCGCGCAACTGGTTGACGACGCGCGTCACCACATTTGACGCCATAGAAAAGCCGATCCCGATTGAGCCACCATTGGGGCTGAGAATAGCGGTGTTTACACCCACGACTTCACCCTCCATGTTGAAAAGAGGCCCGCCCGAGTTGCCACGGTTGATCGCCGCATCGGTCTGGATGTAGTCGTCATATGCGCCTTGCAGCGCGCGATTGCGCTGGCTGACAATCCCCGCCGAAACAGAGAAGCCCTGCCCAAGCGGGTTGCCCACAGCCAAGACCCAGTCGCCGACACGCGCGGTGTCTGAGTTGCCAAAAGGCACAAAGGCCAGCGGCGTGTCACTCTCGACTTTCAAAAGTGCGATGTCTGTTTTCGGGTCGGTCCCGATCACTTTGGCTTCCAGCTCTCCACCTTCGAAAAACTCGATGATGATCTCGTCTGCGCCTTCAATCACGTGGTTGTTGGTGACGATGTAGCCATCTTCGGAGATCACAAACCCCGAGCCAAGCGCCGAAGAACGGCGTGGGCGGTTGCCCTGTCCGTTGCGGTTCTGAAACTCCCGGAAGAAGTCCTCAAACGGGCTGCCATCCGGCACAATCGCCCCTGGCCCCGTGCCGCGTGCCACCATCGTTGAGGTGGTGATGTTTACCACTGCAGGGCTGACCTTGTCGGCCAAGTCAGCAAAACTGTCAGGTCGCGCCTGCGCCGCAATGACCTGCGCCATCACAAGCCCCGCAGCCAGCATCATCAACCAAAGCGCGCGCACAACGCCCGCCTCAGCCGTCTTCATCGCAATAACTTTTGTTGCCTGTCTCACACTGATGCTCCTTTATCTCGTGTGATCATTCCACGCCAAGCGGCGCGGGTTCAATCTCGTATATATGTAAACTAGGATGTTTCATTATCAACGCCAAGCTTGCGCACCGACGCTCAAACGCGCGTGATCAAGGCGTGAAGGGGCAGAAATATGCCAAAGCTCAGGCCCCAAGCGCCTTGCCTCCCCAGACCAGAAGCAACCCAAGCACCATCATCAGCGCGCCAATCATGCGCCGCGCCTCTGGCGGCAGCGCCCGCAGCGCGCGCAACATCTCCTCAATAAGTGAAGGGGCCAGCACATAGACCAGCCCCTCCAGAAGTAGCACCAGCCCGAGGGCCAGAAGGGCAGTTGCCCAAATCGTCATCAGTTGCCGTTTTCGTTCTTCAGATAGTTGAAGAACTCTGAGTCAGGCGACAT
>P_2C_Liq_3_UnCtyDRAFT_100326_pt1 | contig 14410 bp, 13 predicted proteins | sample Pon2CUnioCityCA_3_FD_9720 | JGI IMG/M metagenome (IMG submission 9720)
GCACACTTATATCGATTAAAAATTGTAAATTTGCACGCAATTATACCTTAATTGCAAATATGATAGCACATCAAAATAAAATCTTAGGAGAAGGCTTAACGTATGACGATGTACTTTTAGTACCAGCCTTTTCGCAAGTTCTTCCAAGAGAAGTAAATATTCAAACAAAATTTACGAGAAACATTACCATTAATGTTCCAATAGTTTCTGCAGCTATGGACACAGTAACCGAATCTGCCCTAGCCATTGCTATTGCTAGAGAAGGTGGAATTGGTGTTTTACATAAAAACATGACCATTGCACAACAAGCACAAGAGGTTAGAAAGGTAAAACGAGCTGAAAGTGGTATGATATTAGATCCTGTTACGTTGCCTTTAACGGCTGTTGTTGCAGATGCAAAAAACAACATGCGTGAACATAGTATAGGTGGTATTCCTGTAGTAGACAACGAAGGTATCTTAAAAGGAATTGTTACCAATAGAGATTTACGTTTTGAGCACGATAAGGAACGACCAATTATTGAGGTAATGACCAGTGAAAACTTAATTACTGCAGGCGTTGGAACGTCATTAAAAGATGCCGAATTAATTCTGCAAAATCACAAAATCGAAAAATTATTGATAGTTGATGATGCATATAAGTTAAAAGGTTTAATTACTTTTAGAGATATTACTAAGGTAACTCAGAAACCAATTGCAAATAAAGATAGTTTTGGTAGATTAAGAGTTGCTGCGGCTTTAGGCGTTACAGGAGACGCTTTAGAAAGAGCATCAGCTTTGGTAAATGCAGGCGTAGATGCTGTAATTATAGATACCGCTCATGGACATACAGAAGGTGTTGTTAAGGTATTAAGAGCTGTTAAAGAAAAATATCCAGAATTAGATGTGGTTGTTGGTAATATTGCCACTCCAGAAGCTGCACAATATTTAGTCGCGGCTGGTGCAGATGCTGTTAAAGTAGGTATTGGTCCTGGTTCTATTTGTACAACAAGGGTCGTTGCAGGTGTGGGGTATCCACAGTTTTCAGCAGTTTTAGAAGTGGCACATGCTATAAAAGGTAGTGGTGTTCCCGTAATTGCAGATGGTGGAATTCGTTATACAGGAGATATCCCAAAAGCAATTGCTGCTGGGGCAGATTGTGTAATGCTTGGTTCGTTATTAGCAGGTACTAAAGAGTCTCCAGGAGAAACCATTATTTACGAAGGTAGAAAATTTAAGTCTTATAGAGGAATGGGTTCGGTTTCTGCAATGAAACAAGGTTCTAAAGATCGTTATTTTCAAGATGTAGAAGATGATATTAAAAAATTAGTGCCAGAAGGAATTGAAGGTAGAGTTCCTTATAAAGGAGAGTTATTTGAGAGTATTCACCAATTTATAGGAGGTTTAAGAGCTGGTATGGGATATTGTGGTGCAAAAGATATCGAAACGCTAAAAGAAACAGGACAATTTATAAGAATTACAGCAAGTGGTATTAACGAAAGTCATCCGCATGATGTAGCCATTACTAAAGAATCGCCTAATTATAGTAGAAGATAGTATCGTTAAAATTGTAAAGGAATAAGAAATATGGAAAATCAGAATTTTGTAAACTTTAAAAGGGTTAGAGGTTTGGGAGATATGCTTTCAGATACTTTTAAGTTTTTAAGTTCAGAATGGCAACCTTTTTTTACAACCATTGTTAAAATTGCAATCGTGCCTGTTTTAATTGCTATTTGTGCTGCCATTTATTTTGTAATGTCTACCTCCTCTTTTTATGGTGATGTTTTGCAATTAAATGATTACGATAGTGACTTTAACTTTAATTTTTCAGGAATTTTCTTACCGCTTTTATTATTTGTATTTTGTTATTTAGTAGCTTATGCTTTGGTAACAGTAGCGTCTTTATCTTATATAAAGTCTTATATTAATAATAGAGGTGTTGTAAACTATCAAGAAATACAAAGTGATACTAAAGAAAAATTTTGGCCTTATGTTGGGTTGTTTTTCTTAGTGGGTATTATAGTTGGTGTTGGTTTATTGTTTTGTTTTTTACCCGGAATTTATTTCGGAGTTGTATTGTCTTTATCTATTTGTTTGCTTATTTTTCAAAATACAGGTGTTTTAGATGCTATTAGCGATTCTTTTACCTTTATTAAAGACCATTGGTGGGAAACATTCGGTATTTTAATTGTCGTTCAAATTCTGATCGCAATTGTTACTTTTTTTGTTGATTTACCTGCCAGTATCTATTTAGGAGGAGATTTTGCTTCGATGTTACAGAATCAAGAATCTACAGATGTGCTTAACATTTTTACTGATCCTATTTATTTGTTATTAGTTGCAATTTCTTACTTGGTAAAATTCATTTTATACATCATATCTACAATAGTAACCGTCTTTATCTATTTCGATATAAAAGAACAACACAATCCTACATCAGATGATTTTATTGATGAAATTGGAATGGGTTAATAAAAAGAAGAACGAGATTTAAATTAGTTGTTGTAACTCGCTAAAATCATCAAGTATAGCATTTGCATTTTCAAGAGTTTGATCTGCTGCCATAGGATTTCGGTATCCAAAAACAAAAATATTGGCGTTATTTGCGGCTTTAATTCCGTTGTCAGAATCTTCAATAACAATACATTTTTCTTTGGATGTTTTTCCAAGTAAAGCGGCTTTTTCAAAGATTTCTGGATGAGGTTTAGAAGCTGTTAAATCTGCACCACTAATTTTAGCTGTAAAATATTGATGTAAATCAAAACGATCAAAAACCCTGTTGATGTTTACCATTGCAGATGATGACGCCAAAACCAAAGTCATACCTTGGTTATAACAATGTTTAATCAATGCTTCGACACCTTTTACCAAATGTAAAGTAGGGTCGTTTTCAAAGAAATTTACATAACGTTTTCTTTTATTTAAAACCAAATCTTCAGGATTTAAATCAAGATTAAAATGATGCACTAATTTCTGAAAAGCATTAATGGTAGAAGAGCCTGTAAGTGTTTTGTACAAGTCTTCAGAAACAGTTACCCCAACACTTTCAAAAGTTTCATAATAGGCTTTTTTATGAATTTCTTCAGAGTCTATTATAACACCATCCATATCAAAAATAACGCACTTTATTTCTTTGGGTAAGTTCATTTTAAGCTAAAAATTTGGTTTTTAATTCTGGAGTAGGTATCATACAACGTTCTTTTTTTCCAAACCATTGGTAACGATTTTTTGCAATAAAATCATACACATAATTTCTAACAGATTCGGGTAAAAGAAAACCAAGTTGTGAGATTTTCCATAAGCCACCAAAATCATTCATTATCTTTAATGCAGCCGTAGATTTAATATCATAAGCAACTCCTGGTTCGTACAAAATAATAGAATCTATTTTTTTAGTATCAATATTTAGATGANTGATTATTTTAATTCCAGCCTCAGATTGCAAAGCAGCAAATAAAAAAGTGTTCTTTTTATCATATTTAATNACTCTTAAAACAGAGTCGTTACAAAGATTGCAAACGCCGTCAAAAAGAATGAGTTTTTTATGTTTTGGAATAGCTATCATTTTTATCATAATACTAGTAAAACAAAATTACATCATCTTTTTTTAAAATTCGTGTAACATTTTAGTTTTAAAGACGTCTTATGGGTGTATTTGGATTTATCCATAGCTTTTAACATAAAATTAGTAATCGCTATGGTAAGCATTCAATACTTTAGTAGTAAAAATTAACCAGACCAATGATTCGAATAGAAAAACTACACAAATCTTATCCAATAGGAAAAGATTCTTTACACGTATTAAAAGGAATTGATTTACACATAAAAGAAGGCGAGTTTGTGTCTATTATGGGTTCTTCTGGTTCAGGAAAATCTACCTTATTAAACATTGTAGGCTTGTTAGACATTCATGACGAAGGCGATTATTATTTAAATGGTCAGCTGATAAAAGATATGAATGAAAAAAAAGCAGCCTTATTACGGAATAAATTTTTAGGTTTCGTTTTTCAATCTTTCAACTTAATTTCTTACAAAACAGCCTTAGAAAATGTTGCTTTGCCTTTGTACTATAAAGGAATGAATAGAAAGGAACGCTTAAAAGTAGCTTTAGATTATTTAGATAAAGTTGGTTTAAAAGATTGGGCAAACCATTTACCAAACGAACTTTCTGGAGGTCAAAAACAACGTGTTGCCATTGCAAGAGCTTTAGTAACAAATCCAAAAGTAGTTTTAGCAGATGAACCAACAGGTGCATTAGATTCTACCACTACAGATAATGTTATGGATTTATTGAAAGATATTAACGACGAAGGAATGACCGTTTTTGTAATTACACATGAAGAGGAAGTTGCAGAGCAAACCAAACGAATTGTGCGTTTAAAAGATGGCGTAATAATTAGTGACGAATTAACTAAAGCTTCTAAAGCAGTCTAATTATGTTTGATATAGATCGTTGGAGAGAAATTTTTCAAAGTATCAATAAAAACAGATTNCGTTCTGTAATGTCTGGTTTTACCGTAGCTTTTGCTATTTTATTGTTTACGTTACTTTTTGGTATTGTTAGTGGATTAAGTAATTCTTTTAAAGGTGCTTTTGCAGATGATGCACAAAACTCTATGTTTGTTAGAGTTTGGAAAACCTCAATGCCCTACAAAGGATTACAAACAGGTAGAAGAGTACAATTAAAAAATGACGATTATAATTTTGTTAAAGAAGAATACAGTAGCAAATTACAATATCAATCTGCCAGAATTTATAAAAACTTTACCTTAAAATATAAAAATGAGGCTAGTAATTATAGTGTAATGGCTATAAACCCTGATCATCAATTTATAGAAAAAACAATTATAGATGAAGGTAGATATGTTAATGAAAGAGACATCAAAGAAAAATCAAAAGTAATTGTAATAGGTCGTTTAATTAAAGAAGATTTATTTGGAGAAAGGCCTGCTTTAGGGAAGCGTTTAAATGTAAATGGGAGTTCTTATTTAATTATTGGTATTTTCTCTGACGAAGGTGGAGATAATGAAGAAAGAAAAGCGTTTATTCCGTTAAGTACAGCCCAAATGATTTATGGCAATAACGACTATATAAGTCAGATGGCATTTGGTTATAATCCAAATTTAAGTTTAGATGCAGCTGTTGCTTTTGGGAATCAAATGGAGCGCGATTTGCGTAAAAAAATGAATATTCATCCCGATGATCAAAGTGCGCTTTCTGTGAGAAATATGGCAGAGGCAAACAAAGGTGTTGGTCAGTTTATGGGGGTTTTATATGCTATTGTAATTTTAGTAGGTTCAGGAACTTTAGTAGCAGGAATTATAGGGATTTCTAACATTATGATTTTTGTAATTAAAGAACGTACTAAAGAATTTGGCATTCGAAAAGCTTTGGGAGCTAAACCATCTTCAATAGTAGGTATGGTTGTTCAAGAATCGGTGTTAATAACCACTTTAGCAGGCTATTTAGGTCTTTCATTAGGTACATATTTACTTAGTTTAATCGGTGATAGTTTAGAGGAAGATTACTTTATAAAAGATCCAAGTGTTAGTACAAGCATCGTTGTCGGAGCTACAATTGTATTAATTTTATCAGGATTAATTGCAGGTTATTTACCAGCAAAAAGAGCAGCGAATATTAAACCAATAGTAGCATTAAGAGCAGACTAATTATGAAGTTTTTATTTGATTCAGATACTTGGCAAGAGATTTACGGAAGCATCCGAAAAAACAGAATAAGAACAGTAATTACTATTATTGGAGTACTCTGGGGTATATTTCTTTTAGTTGTTTTGTTAGGTGCTGCAAGGGGAATGGAGAACGGTTTTAACAAGCTTTTTGGAAATTTTGCAACAAATAGTGTTTTTGTTTGGACGCAATCTACAGATACACCATTTAAAGGTTTTCAAGAAGGTAGACGTTTTCGTTTAACTATGAATGATATTGAGGTGTTAAAATCAGAATATCCAAATGAAATTAAATTATTAGCGCCGAGAAATCAGACAAATAATTTATTGGTCCATAATTTTAAATCAGGCGATTTTAGAGTAAGTGGAGATTATCCTGTTTTAGACCAAATACAGAAAAAACAATTGTTATATGGGCGTTTTTTAAATGAAAACGATATTCTATCTGCAGCAAAAGTTACAGTTATCTCAGAAGATATGTACATTCAATTGTTTGATAAAGGGGTATATCCAATAGGTGATTATATAAAAATAAACAGCATAAACTATAAAGTTATTGGGGTTTATAAACCTTCAAATACAATCGATTTTGATGGAGATACAGCGTACATACCTTTTACCACCTACAAAAGAGTATACAATACCGCAAATAGAGTAGATTGGATGATGATAACTGCCAACGAAGGAACCGATATTGAACAAATGGAAAAAGATATTTTGCTTACATTAAAAGGTTTGCATAAAGTACATCCAGATGACAAGAGAGCCTTTGGTAGTGTAAACCTAGGTAAAGAAATAGGAAAAGTAACAGGCTTTTTAATAGGTATGCAATTTTTAACATGGTTTGTTGGTATTGCTACATTAATTGCAGGAGTTTTTGCCATTGGTAACATTTTGTTAATTACTGTTAAAGAACGTACAAAAGAAATCGGAATTAGAAGAGCTTTAGGCGCCACACCAAAAAGTATTCGACAACAAATTATTTTAGAATCTGTTTTTTTAACAACAATAGCAGGTATGTTAGGTATTATTTTTGGAAGTGCAGTCTTATTTTTAATAGATGCTGCAGCAAGTGGTAATGAAGATATTCCTTTAATTAATCCAACAGTAAATATTCCAATAATTTTTATTGCATTTGCCACATTAATTGTGTTAGGAACACTAATAGGTTTAATACCAGCACACATGGCAACCATCGTTAAACCAATAGAAGCATTAAGAGAAGAATAAAAAAAATCAATTAACTAAATCATGAGTAAAAGAGCAAAAATTATTTTAATTATTATAACAATAGGGTTTGTTGTAGCATTAATATGGTTCGGAAAAAAGAACAAGAAAAGTATTATTGAGTACGAAACAGAAACACCTTTTAAAACTACTATTGTTAAAAAAACGGTGGCCACAGGAAAAGTTACTCCATTAGAAGAAATTGAAATTAAACCACAAATAACAGGTATTATAGACAGAATATTATTGTTAGAAGGTTCTAAAGTAAAAAAAGGAGATTTAATTGCAACAGTAAGAGTGGTGCCTAATGAACAATCTTTAATTAGTGCTAAAGGTAGAGTAGACAATACTAAAATTCGTGTTAATAATGCTAAAATTCAGTACGATAGAAACAAAAACCTTTTTGATAAGGGCGTTATTGCCAAGCAAGACTTTGAGCAAATAGAATTAACGTATAATCAATCAATGCAAGATTTAAAAAATGCAGAAAACGATTATATGATTATTAAAAGAGGCTCTGCAAGTTCTGGTAGTGCCGCGAATACGAGTATTATAGCACAAATGTCTGGTACTATTTTAGAAATTCCAGTAAAAGAGGGCGATCAAGTAATACAATCTAATAACTTTAATGCAGGAACAACAATAGCATCAATAGCAGATATGAGTAAAATGATATTTGAAGGTAAAGTTGATGAGTCTGAGGTTGGTAAATTGGTTAGAGGTTCTGATATCGAGGTTTCTATTGGAGCTATAGAGGGAGTAAAATTTCCTGCTAAACTTAATTTTATTGCGCCTAAAGGAACTGAAGAAGGAGGAGCAGTGCAATTTAAAATTAAAGCAGATGTTTCTTTAAGTGATAAATTCTTTATTAGAGCAGGTTATAGTGCAAATGCGGATATCGTGTTAGAAAAAAGAGACAGTGTATTATCGATAAAAGAAGCGTTATTAAAATTTGATAAAAAAACTGAAGAACCTTATGTAGAGGTAAAAACAGGAGAAGGTACTTTTGAAAAACGAACCTTAAAATTGGGTACTTCTGATGGCGTAAATGTTGAAGTTTTAGAAGGCGTAACAATAACTGATGAAATTAAAATTTGGAACAAAGCCTCAAAAGATAGCGAGAAAAAGGAATAATAGTTAGAATATATGTTGGTAAAAAGGAGCTCAATTTGAGTTCCTTTTTTTATTTAAAACCCTTAACCCTTAAACTTTAACCCCTAAACTTAATCCCACCAAACCAAAAAGAATTTCAGAATTTCTCCATTCGATAACTTCATCCAACAAAGAGGAGAAAAACTTCGATTTAAGTACGTTTCTGCTTTTTCTTTAAATTGATAAAACTTTAGCCAATCTATATTTTGATGAGGAATAACCAACCAATCTTTTTTACTTGGGATATAAAACTTACACGCTAAAAAATGATTCAATTCTTTTCTGTTGATATAAAAACCTGAAATACAATTGGTATTTAATATTTTTAATTGGATTGTCTTCTTAGAATACGGTACAAACAATTGCCCTTTAAAATACACTTGTTGTGTTATATTTTCTGACGATAATTGTAGCGTTTTTAAATAATCATTACAGGTTCTAGTGTAAAGAAGTGTAAATTGTCTTTCTCTGAGCTTTGTCAGTTTTTCAGTGAGGGCATCTTTTCTATTTGGGCCAATAAAATGTTCTATTTCAGTATTTCCAACGGTTTCATCATACAAATAAAATTTGTAAATAATTTCTAAATGAATCGGTTTGTCATCTCTTAAAATAATACAATCTAACTCACCCAAGGTTCTTTTTTCTTGCTGAATCTGTATGTTTTCACATAAAATCGAAATGTTTTTTTCTTGTGCCAATTGATAAGAAACAAATCGCTCAATATATTTTCCAAGTCTTAATTTTTCATCAATTTCAATATTTATTTTTGTGTATGCATTTTTAATTTCAAATTGATATAAATCATGAACAGCAGCCTTTTTCCACAAACAAAGTGTTTGTAAAAAGCCTTCATACCTGCTTTGAATGTCTTTTGTTTTTTGATGCATTTCAAATCCGAAGTTACAAATCTATTTTGTAAATTGAACTTTTAAATATCATATTAATGCAGATAGAAAAATCGACGTTTCAATTTTTAAAAGACTTACAAAAAAACAATAATAGAGATTGGTTTGCGGACAACAAATCTACTTATGAAAAAGCACAACAAAATGCAAAAACTGTTTTTGCCTTAATTCACCAGAATTTAGAAGCACATGATGAAATTGAAAAATCGAAAATGATGCGTATTTATAGAGATGTTCGTTTTTCCAAAGACAAAACACCTTATAAAGCACATTTTGCAAATTCATATTCTAGGTTAGGCAAAGAACTAAGAGGTGGCTATTTTTTAAGAATACGTCCAGGAGAATCTTTTTTAGCAGGCGGATTTTGGGAACCTAGCAAAGAAGATTTATTCAGAATTCGTAAAGAAATAGAACAAGATGCATCCGAAATAAAAGATATTTTAAAAGATGATAATTTCATAAAACATTTTGGAGGTACATTTGAGAGTTTTAGCGAGTTAAAAACAGCACCAAGAGGTTTTGACAAGGAACATCCAGATGTAGATTTATTGCGTAAAAAAGGCTTTATTGCTACTAGAAATTTTTCAGATCAAGAAGTGTTATCACCAAATTTCATCTATCAAGTTGATGAGAGTTTTAAAGCTTTACGACCATTTTTTAATTTGTTTAGCGATATTTTAACCACAAATTTGAATGGGGAAAGTATTATTTAGTTTAATAAGTTTAAAGTTTAAAGTTTAAAGTTTAAAAAGTTCAAAAGTTCAAAATTTTCATTTTTGCTAACAGCTAAAAAACTACTTTAAATTCTTATCTACCTCTCGTTTTAAAACCCAAACTGTAATAACTGTAGATAAAACATCGGCAATAGGAAAAGACCACCAAACACCAGCAACTCCGAAGTATTTTGGTAAAATATATGCCAACGGAATTAAGAAAATACCTTGCTTTAATAATGTTAAAATCAAAGCTGGTATCGATTTTCCTGCAGCTTGAAAATAAGCAGAACCTATTAATTGCATGGTCACAATAGGCGTCGCCAAAAACACAATAATCATGGCATTAGGGGTTTGAGAAAGTAGGGTAGTATCGTTGGTAAAAATCCAAATAATTTCTTCTTTTAAAAAGATAATTCCAATAAAAATTATAGTTCCTAAAATCGAACCAAAATAGATAGATTTTTTAATGGTTTCTTTTACTCTATCATTTTTTGCGGCGCCAATATTAAAACCAGCAACAGGCAAAAATCCTTGAGAAACACCAAGTACAGGAGATAAAGCAAACATCATCACCCGATTTATAATTCCGAATATTGAGATGGATATTTCGCCTCCATAGGTAAATAACGAATAATTTAAAACAATCATTAGTACACTAATAGCGCCTTGTCTTACTACAGAAACACCACCCAATTCTATAATTTCTCTTACTATTTTGCCATCTAAAGCAAAATTTTTCGGTATAATTTTTAGTTCACTTTTCGATGATAAAAAGAAATATAAAATAAACAGACCACAGCTTGCGAATGATATTGAAGTTGCTAAACCAGCACCTGTCATTCCCCAATCGAAATACTTGATAAAAATAATGTCTAAAATAATGTTTAAAACAGCAGGAATAATCATTGCGTACATGGCAAATTTAGGTTTTCCTTCAGCTCTAATTACTGGGTTTCCCATCATTGCAAAAGCCAAAAATGGAACTCCATAAATAACCACCGCAAAATAATCGGAAGCAATAGGTAAAATAGCTCCTTTTGCGCCAAATAAATTTAAAATAGGCACACTAAAAAAGTTACCCAGCAATACAAAAATAACTGCTAAAATAAGGGTTAAACATATTTGATTACCAAAAGTTAAAAAAGCTTTATCGGGGTTTTCTGCACCCAAAGCTCTAGATATAATTGAGCTACCTCCAATTCCTATTCCCATTCCTAAAGAAGAAATTAAAAAGGCAATAGGTAATACTACTGTAATTGCTGCAATTGCCAAAACACCAATCCATTGGCCTACAAAAATGGTATCAACAATCATGTTAATAGACATTACTAATATGCCAATAGTTGCTGGTACTGCTTGCTTTATTAAAAGTTTACCTATTTGTTCTGTACCTAATGTGTTTGCTGAGTTTGCCATAAGAAGTGGCAAATATCAACATAAATTGTACGTTTTTTGTAAATGTATCATCAATAATTATTATAGAAATATTAAAATATTTAAGTTTGCTAAAATGGATACAATGCAAAACATTTTTACTTTAAAAATTACGGTTTCGTCTGAAGATATTGATAATTTACAACACGTAAATAATTTGGTTTATGTGAAATGGATGGACAAGATTGCGACCACACATTGGAATTTTTTGACAAAAGAAAATCCTTTACCTCAGTATATTTGGGTGGTAATGAGACACGAAATTGACTATTTAAAACAAGCAGGTTTAGGCGATGAAATTGTTGTAAAAACTTGGGTTGGAGAAACAAAAGGAATTACCTCTATTCGGTTTATGGAGTTTTATAAAGAAGATACGTTATTGGTAAAAGCAAAAACAACGTGGGCAATGCTTAACGCAAAAACGTTTAAACCAGTAAGAATAAGAGAATATGTTTTAAGCGTATTACAACCAACTAAATAAAAGTTTAGTATCAGTTGGTATTGATTTTTATGTGTGCATATTTATGAATTATTGAAAGTAAGAATACTCAACTTCATTTATAGTTATTAAAATCAATAAAAGTATCTTTGCAAAAAATTAAGATATTATGTCATCATTTTCTGAATTAGGAATTCGTAAAGAGTTTATACAATCTATCAAAGAAATAGGAATTTCGAAACCTTCAGAGATTCAGGAAAAAGCAATTCCGATTTTATTAAATTCTAAAACAGATTTTATTGGTTTAGCGCAAACCGGAACAGGAAAAACGGTTGCTTTTGGTTTACCCGTTTTACATCAGATTGATGCTGATTCTGCACATATTCAGGCTTTAATTTTAACGCCTACAAGAGAGTTGGTACAACAGATAAAAAAACAGCTCTTTAAATTTACCAAATATGTTGATGAACGCATTTTTTTAGAAGCTGTTTTTGGCGGTGAAAAGATAGATAGACAAATTAATAATTTAAAAAGAACAACGCATGTTGTTGTAGCTACTCCAGGAAGATTAATCGATTTAATTGAACGAGGAGATATCGATATTAGTCACGTAACCACAGTTATTTTAGATGAAGCAGATGAAATGTTAAGTATGGGTTTTAAACAAGATTTAAATAGAATCTTAAAATTCACCACTAAAAACGACAGAAAGACGTGGTTATTTTCGGCAACAAGGACGTGGTTATTTTCGGCAACAATGCCTGAAGAAATCAAGAAGATTATAAAAACCTATATGGATGCGAACGCACCTAGGGTAGAAGTGAATCCTAAATCTTTAGTTAACGAGAATATACGTCATCAATTTATAAAAACTACAATTAAAGAAAAAACAGGTTTAATTATATCTTTCCTTGAAAAAAGAGGTACACAAAGGGGCATTATATTTTGTAGAACAAAAGCTGGAGCGCAAAATTTAGCAGATCAATTAATAGAAGAAGGTTTTTCTGCGGCAGCTTTAGAAGGAGATATGCAACAAAAAGAACGTGATAAAGTAATGCGTGCTTTTAAAAATGAAAGTTTACAATATTTAATTTCTACGGATGTTTCTGCGCGCGGAATTGATGTTAGAGGCTTAGAATTCGTAATTCATCATCAATTACCAGAACAAACAGATTATTACACTCATAGAAGTGGAAGAACTGCCAGAGCTGGAAAAACAGGGATCTCTTTAGCCTTAGTTTTACCTTATGAATTAGAAAGAGTGCATGCACTTCAGAAAGAATTACATATAAAATTTACAGAAGTTACTGTGTAAATGGAATTCATTTATATTTTAGATATTTTAGGAACTTTTGCCTTTGCTATTAGCGGGGCTTTAGTTGCAGCTGACAAAAAGTTCGATTTATTTGGAGTGATCATTATTGCTTTTGTAACTGCAGTTGGTGGTGGAATGTTGCGAGATGTATTAATTGATGCGCATCCTATAAATTGGATTGGAGACCTCAATTATTTATGGACAATTTTAATTGCTGTAATTTTTACTTTTTTATTTAAAAGTAAAATATTGCCTTTGTATAAAACCCACTTTTTATTTGATACTGTTGGTATTAGCGTATTTACTTTACTAGGTTTACAAAAAGGGTTAAGTTATGATTTGCATCCCATTGTGGCCTTAATTATGGGGATGATTTCTGCCGTTTTTGGAGGTGTTTTACGTGACGTGCTTACCAATAAAATTCCGTTAATTTTTGAAAAAGAAATTTATGCTTCNGCTTGTTTGGTTGGTGGGATTACGTATTTAATATTATCTTATTTCAATATTTCTAAAGACATTATTTTTATAATTTCGGCATCAGTAATTGTAACTGTTCGATTAATTGCAGTTAAATTTCATTTGCAATTGCCGAAGATTAAAGATGATTTGTTTGGGAAGTCTTAGATAGACTTTAATAAATTATTGAATATCATTGATGCCCAATAGAGCACTCCAATTTTAAAAGAAAGCGCAACTTTTTCAGCAACAAGCTATGGATAATATAAAGAGTATTGTTATTTAACGTGAGTTCGACGTAAGAAAGTTGTTATTTGTGTAAGAAAAAAGCAGAAAATTTAGTAAATTAAGGTTCTGATATTCAATGAACTAAAATTATTCTGCTTATGATTTCTGACACTAAAATTATTGAAATTTTTTGTAATCTAGACGATTTTATGAAAGAATTTGATGCTGTTTTAACAAAAAACAGTATTTCAGATACTTCATTGCCTAAAAAACGCAATAGAAAATCCAAAATGAGTAAAAGTGAAGTAATGACTATTATGGTTATTTTTCATTTAAAATCACATCGTAATCTAAAGCATTTTTATCTCTATTATGTATCTAAACATATGGATGATTATTTCCCTGATTTAGTTTCTTATAATCGTTTTGTTGAATTACAAAAATCAGTAATTCAACCTTTAGCTGTCTATTTAAAGCTTTATGGTTTGGGTAAATGTTCTGGTATTTCTTTTATCGATTCTACAGCTCTTAAAGTGTGTCATTACAAAAGAGAAAAACAAAATAAAGTGTTTCAAGGAATTGCTGAAAAAAGCTATGGAACATTAGGCTGGTTTTATGGTTTTAAATTACATTTAGTCAGTAATGATAAAGGGCAAATTGTTGACTTTCTGATTACTAAAGCGAATGTAGATGATCGATATCCGCTTAAAAATAAAAATTTTCACGATAAAATATTTGGAAAAATATATGGTGATAAAGGATATTTAGGTAAAGATTTATTTGATAAATTGTTTGTTGACGGCATTCACCTAGTAACCAAACTAAGAAAGAATATGAAGAAAAAAGCACTCGATTTTATGGATAAAATTTATCT
>P_2C_Liq_3_UnCtyDRAFT_100327_pt1 | contig 14380 bp, 14 predicted proteins | sample Pon2CUnioCityCA_3_FD_9720 | JGI IMG/M metagenome (IMG submission 9720)
CCGCCACACCGTGCGCGACTTTGCGACGACGGCTGTGCCCCGTGCAGTGATTGACGATTGTATCGCGGCGGGCGGGCTTGCGCCGAGCGGGGCGAACCACCAGCCATGGCATTTTGTGGCGATCTCTGATCCGAAGATCAAAGCCGAGATCCGCCGCGCCGCCGAAGAAGAGGAAGAGCGCTTTTATGCGGGCGCGGCTGGCGACGAGTGGCTCAGCGCGCTGGAGCCGATTGGCACCGGTGTGAGCAAGCCGCACCTTGAAGACGCGCCTTGGCTGATTGTGATTTTTGCGCAGCGCTATGGGCTGCGCGAGGATGGCAGCCGCTTCAAGCATTACTATGTGCCTGAAAGCACGGGGATTGCCTCGGGCTTTCTGATTGCGGCGCTGCATCATGCGGGGCTGTCGTGCCTGACGCATACGCCTGCGCCGATGAACTTCTTGCGCGATATTTGCGGGCGGCCCGAGCACGAAAAGCCGATCATGATCCTCGCGGTGGGCCATGCGGCGGCGGATGCGACTGTGCCCCAAAGCGCAAAGAAAAAGAAACCTTTGAGCGAAATCATGACTGTTTTAAGCGAAGATTGACCGTTTTGGGATAGGCCCCGCAGGCTGGCCTTGTTATGGCTGGTGGCGAATTTGACGAAGAGCGGAGGCACGGCCCATGGAAACAGTAGCAGAAAACAAGTGTTTTGGCGGGGTTCAGGGGGTCTATACCCATGCCTCCAAAGCCACGGGCTGTGACATGACCTTCGGGCTGTTTCTGCCCGAAGAGGCGCGCGACGGGCCTGTGCCTGTGCTCTGGTATCTGTCGGGCCTCACCTGCACCCACGAAAATGCCATGGTGAAGGCCGGCGCGCAGGGCTGGGCCGCCGAGCAGGGCATTGCGCTTGTCTTCTCTGACACATCGCCGCGCGGCGCTGGTGTGGCGGATGATGACGGCTATGACCTTGGCCAAGGTGCGGGCTTTTATGTCAACGCCACGCAAGACCCCTGGAAGCCGCATTTCCAGATGTGGGAGTATGTGGCCGAGGAGCTGCCTGCGCTTGTGGCGCAAGAGTTCGCGATTGATGCGGAGCGTCAGGCGATCACGGGACACTCCATGGGCGGGCATGGCGCGCTCACGCTGGCGATGGGACGCAAGGGGCAGTATCGCTCTGTTTCGGCCTTCTCACCGATCTGTCACCCTACGGCGAGCGATTGGGGCAAAAAGCAGCTGACGGCCTATCTTGGCAAAGACGAGGCCGCATGGGCGCGCCACGATGCGACGTTGATGATGCGCGAGGTGGGCTTTGACGGGCCTGTGCTCGTGGACACGGGCACAAACGACCAGTTTATCGACCTCCTTAAGCCCGAGGCGCTGGCCGAGGCCGCCAATGCGCGCCGCCAAGAGGCCACGCTGCGCCTTCAGAAGGGCTATGACCACTCCTATTTCTTCGTGTCTAGCTATATGGAAGACCACATGGCCTTTCATGCCGAAGCACTTTACGCATAAGGACTATTTATGGCGCATTATGATCTGATCATCATTGGCTCCGGCCCTGCGGGGCGCGCGGCGGCCATTCAGGCGGGCAAGCTAAAGCGCAAGGTGCTTGTTGTGGACCGGAAGGACCGTTTGGGCGGGGTGTCTGTTCACACGGGCACGATCCCGTCAAAGACCTTGCGCGAGACCGTGCTCAACCTGTCGGGCTATCGTGAGCGCAGCTTTTACGGGCGCTCTTACCGTGTGAAAGACAATATCGACGCGGGCGACCTCAAGGCGCGGCTACATATGACGCTCGATCATGAAGTGGATGTGCTGGAGCACCAGTTCAACCGCAATCATGTCGACACGCTTCTCGGCATGGCCAAGTTTGTCGGGCCAAACGAGATTGAAGTGGCGACCGAGGCGGGCGACACCAGCCGCATCACGGGCGACAAGTTTTTGATTGCCACGGGAACCAAGACCTATCGGCCTGATTATGTGCCGTTCAATGGCCGCACGGTTGTGGACAGTGACGAATTTCTGGAGATGTCCGAGATCCCGCGCTCGCTTGTTGTTGTGGGGGCGGGTGTTATCGGGGTTGAATATGCCACGATGTTTTCGGCGCTTGATGTTACTGTCACTTTGATCGAGCCGCGCGACAGCTTTCTGGACTTTATCGACGCGGCGCTGATTTCGGACTTTACCCATCAGATCAAGGAAAACGGCGTCGATCTGCGGCTGGGATCACAGATCACCAAGATCGAAGATGCCAAGACCCATGTGGAAGTGAGCCTTGAAAACGGACGCCATGTGCGCGCCGATATGCTTTTGTTTGCGGCAGGGCGCATGGGCGCGACAGACAAGCTTGGGCTTGATGTTGTCGGGCTTAAGACAGACCATCGCGGGCGGCTTGAAGTCGACCGCAAGAGCTATCAGACCAAAGTGCCCCATATCTATGCGGCGGGCGATGTGATCGGGCATCCTTCGCTGGCCTCGACCTCGCTTCAGCAGGGCCGCGTGGCGGGCTGCCATGCGCTGGAGACGCCGACTTTGGGGGAAAGCCCGTGGTTTCCTTACGGGATTTATTCTGTGCCAGAGATCAGCACCTGCGGGATGTCTGAGGAAGAGATGCAGGAGCGCGAAATCCCTTACGAAATCGGCGTGGCGCGCTTTCGCGAGACCAGCCGTGGCCAGATCATGGGGCTTGAGCACGGGATGCTCAAGATGCTCGTGAGCCTGAAGACGCGGCGTGTCTTGGGCGTGCAGATTGTCGGCGAGGGCGCGACCGAGCTGATCCATATTGCGCAGGCTGTTCTCAATCTTAAGGGCACGGTTGATTACTTTGTGAAGAACACGTTCAACTATCCGACTTTGGCGGAGGCCTATAAAATTGCGGGGCTGGATGCGTTTAACCGTATGCCTATCCCTGATGAGTTCAAGGTGCAGAAAAAGCCGTGATTTATGTCGATGCAGATGCCTGCCCTGTGAAGGACGAAGTGGAGCGCGTGGCGACGCGCCACAAGATCATGGCTGTGATGGTGAGCAACGGGGGGCTGCGGCCCTCGGCCAACCCCTATGTGAGCCACGAGATTGTGCCTGACGGGCCTGACATTGCTGATATGTGGATCGCCGAGCGGGCGGGGAAAGGCGATGTGGTGATCACATCCGACATCCCTTTGGCGGCCAAATGTGTCGAGGCGGGGGCGCAAGTTCTCAAGCACAATGGCGAGGCGCTCACGGCGGCCAATATTGGCAATGTGTTGGCCACCCGCGATTTGATGTATGATTTGCGCGCGGCAGACCCGTTTCGCCAAGGCGGCGGCAAAGCCTTTTCCAAGACCGACCGCTCGCGCTTTCTGGAGGCGCTGGAGCGGGAATTACGCAAGGCTGCGACGTGATCGAGGCGGTTGTCTTTGACATCGGCAATGTGCTGATCGAATGGCAGCCGGAGCGCTACTATGCGCAGCGCCTCGGGCGCGAGCGGCAGGAGGCCTTCTTTGCGGGCTACGATCTGCACGGGCTGATGAACGAGATCGACGCTGGCGCGCCTTTTTCTGAGAGCATTGAGGCAGCGGCTCGGACACACCCCGATTTTGCCGATGAGCTTCTGATGCTGCGCGATGAGTGGCTCCCGATGACCGCTCAAGTGATGCACCGCTCTGTGCGGCTCATGCGCGCCTTGAAAGTGGCGGGTGTGCCTGTCTTTGCCTTGTCAAACTTCGGCGCGGAGAACTTCAAGTGGAGCGTTGAGGCGCATCCTTTTCTGGCTGAGTTTGACCGCGCTTACATTTCGGGAGACATGAAGATGCGCAAGCCGTTTGAAGCGATTTATGCTGCTGTTGAGGCCGACTGCGGTATTGCGCCTGAGCGGCTTCTCTTCGGTGATGACCGCGACGACAACCTTGCCACCGCCCGCGCGCGGGGCTGGCAGACCCATCGCGTTGACAGCGAGGACAGCTGGGCGCAAGCTCTGGTTTCACAAGGGCTGCTCAGCGAGGAGGCTGCGAGATGAGTCTTGAAATGGTTCCCTTTCATGAGGGTGAACAACTGCTCGACTGGGTGGCACTGACGCAGGCGATTGAGGCGGGGCACACCCTGCCCAAGGCCGAGATCGGCGATACCTTTCTCTACCGTGGCAAAGACACGCTCCTGAGCCGTGCGGCCTGGATCGACGGGATGGGAATTGCTGTGAAATCAGCGACGATTTTCCCTGACAATCCGCAAGTGGGCAAGCCTGTGGTGGGCGGGGGCGTGAGCCTTTATTCGGACGCAGACGGGAGCCTTGAAGCGATCGTTGATTTTCATCTTGTAACCAAATGGAAGACGGCGGGAGACTCGCTGCTCGGTGCGCTCAAACTCGCGCGCAAGGACAGCCGCAAGATCCTGATCATTGGCGCAGGCACCGTCGGGCGCTCGCTGCGGCAGGCGTACGGCGCGGGCTTTCCCGAGGCAGAGTTTACGGTCTGGAACCGCACAGGCGCCAACGCCGAGAAGATGGCGGCGCAGTATCCTGGCATGAAGGTGGCCGAGAGCTTGGAGGCGGCTGTGAAAGACGCCGATATCATCACCTCTGCCACAATGGTCACAGAGCCGAACCTCCTGGGCGCATGGCTGCAGGCAGGGCAACATATCGACCTGATTGGCGCCTATCGCCCTGATATGCGCGAGGCCGATGACGAGGCTCTGACGCGCGCGCGCCTTTTTGTGGACAGTTACAACACAACCATCGGCCATATCGGCGAGATCGAAATTCCGCTGCAAACCGGCGTGATCACGCGCGAAGATCTGATCGCGGATTATTACACACCCGAAAAGATGACGCGCAGATCAGACAGCGAAATTACACTCTTCAAAAATGGCGGTGGTGCCCATCTTGACCTGATGACAAGCCGCTATATCCTTGAGGCTTGGCGCCAACGTTAGCCCTTTCTTTTTGCTCTCAATATCCTAGGGGGTCCGGGGGACAAAGTCCCCCGGCTTAGCCTGTATCTGGGGGCAAAGCCCCCAGCGGGTCGGATTTCGCGAAGCGAAATTCGAAGCCCTTTAAGCGGCCGCAGCCAGGGGTTTTTCACGCACGGGCAGATGGACGAGTGCGGAAAACAGCCCGACGCCCACGCCAAACCACCAGACGGCGGTATAGCTGCCGTAGATGTCATACATCCGCCCGCCGAGCCAGACGCCGAGGAAGCTGCCGAGCTGGTGGGAGAAGAAGACGATCCCGTAGAGGGTGCCCATATAGCGCAGCCCGTAGATATGGGCGATGAGGCCCGAGGTCAGTGGAACGGTCGCCAGCCAGAGCGCGCCCATGGCGACCGAGAAGATCAGCACGGTGGCGGGGGACATGGGGGTGAGGATAAAGGCGGCGGCCACGAATGTGCGCGCGAGGTAGATGCTCGCGAGCAGGTATTTCTTGGAGTAGCGCTTGCCGAGATAGCCCGCAGTGAGCGTTCCGGCGATATTTGCAAGGCCGATGAGCGAGATCGCGACAGCGCCCAGAGCCGAGGTGGAGGAGATGCCAATGGTGTCGAGCATGGAGCCTGAGACGATGGGGCTGCACATCTCTGTGACGAAGGCGGGGAAATGCGCTGTCACGAAGGCAAGCTGGTAGCCGCAGGAGAAAAAGCCGAGGAAAATCAGGGTGAAAGACGGGTCGCGCGCGGCCCGTTTGAGGATCGTTCCCATGCTGTCTTCAAGCTCTTGCTTGGTGGCCGCGACAGGCGCGCGCATGAAGGGCAAGAGCATGATCAGCGCCAGCACGGCGGCGGCGAAGACGAGGAAGACATCCTGCCATGACATGAAGCCCAGAAGATACTCGGCGATAGGCGCGCCGACGACCTGCCCGCCGCTGGCCGCAGCTGTCACAATCGCCAGCGACATGGAGCGGTTTTCATCCGAGCTGGCGCGACCAACGACCGCGAGAATGACGCCAAAGCCCGTGCCTGCAACGCCAAATCCGATAAGGATTTCATAGAGTTGGTGCTCAAGCGGGCTAACGGCAAAAGACGAGAGCACAAGCCCCGCCGCATAGACCAAAGCGCCGATGATGACGGCCTTGCGGTCGCCTATTTTCTCGGCAATCGCACCGAAAAACGGCTGGCCGATGCCCCATGCGAGATTTTGCAGGGCGATGGCAAGGGAGAACTCGGCGCGGGGCCAGTTGAACTCTTGTGCGATGGGTATTTGGAAGACACCGAAGCTGGCCCGAATGGCAAAGGACACAAGGATAATCACGCAGCCTGTGAGAAGCACAGGGGTGAAAAGTGAGGCTTGTTTGGGCATGAGTGTCTCCTGATCGCAGGGGACAGTGGCGCGGCGCTTTGAGAAGGTCAATTGTTGATTTGTTAACTTTGGTAAAGAGCGGCGCTCGCTCCTAAAAAGGGGGGGTGAAACCCGTGCACAAGGCGTGCACCCCCGTGCACCGGCTAAACGTTAATTTCTGTTAGGGAAATTTGGTTAAGGGGGCGTGCGGTGGGGGGTTATTTAGGGCTGATTAAGCTGATTAGGGCTTTGGTGATCGGGTGAGCTTCTCCGAGAAGATAGGTGACACCCAATCCTGTGAAAGCATAGACGCCACCTGTCATCATCTGAGCCGAGCGCTTGCCCATTTCTTCGCGGAAGGCAGGGGCGAATTTGGCGGCTTTTGCCTCGGACAGCTCATGGCTGAGCGCGGCGGTTTTGGCTTGCTCTTGTTTCAGGAGCGTGGCGAGTTTTTGGCCTTCGGACTCAAGATAGGCGAGGCGGGCTTCAAGGCCTTCAGTGTCGCTCTGCTTCACGGCGAGGGCAAAACCGCTGGCGAGGTGCTCTATGAGCTGGAGCGCTTCGGGAAGCTGGTTTGTGCCTGTCTCGTTTTGCCATTCGCGCAGAGCGGTCTGGATTTGATCGGCCAGCGGCTGGATGACTTCGCGGTGCGCGTAGATGTTTGGCGCGAGGTATGCGGCGCGGGCCTTGGCTGTGGGCGAGGGCTTGGGCGGGGGTGCGACTGCTTCTCCCTTTACAATACCAAGCTCTCGCTTCCGCCGCGCAAGGAAGGCGTCGTATTCGGTGTCATCAAGGCTGTTGAGGTAGTCGAGTGTTTTGCGGGTGCGGTCTTGAGGGTTTTGAAGTTGACTGAGTTCGTGAAGATGCGGGTCAAGGTGTGATGCTAGTATATTACTAAAGAACAAGCCTTGAAATGAGTCTTCCGAACTTAATTCCGTGAAGTTTCGACACGGTCTCAGATCAGTTATTTCGCAGTTATCAATATCAAGACGTCTGAGCCATTTTAGAGTCTCAATTTGCACTATATCTCCGATTTGGGTGTTGCCAAGAAAAAGCCCAAAGAGCTTATGAAGGTTTGAAAGCGGTGCCAGCTCCCTGACAGGAGTGTCGCTGAGGTTCAACCATCGGAGAGATTCGAGAGCTTCAAGGGGCGTTAGGTCTGTAATTGACGTGTTCTTGAGTTCGAGTATCATCAGCGCTGTCAGTGTGGAAATTGGTTCAAGGCTTTTAATCTGAGTATTGTTCAGGTTTAGAGTATTAAGCCAATCAAGGTCTGAAATATCTGAAGGCAGCTTGGAGAGCGCCTTAAGCTCGTCATTAGAGAGATCAAGCTGTCCTGTCCGCTCTTCCTTCTCTTTTGCAATCAGCCGTTCGGCTTCGGCATAGGCTTTTTCTGCGTCTGTCATGGGGCTGGGCACTCTTTACATTAACTTGCGAAATCCTAGAGCGGGGCGCGAGAGGAGGCAATGGTGCGTAGCCTACGGGGAGGGTCGCTGGCGTGGTCTGTGGGGCTGCTGTGGGATTTGGATATTTGGGGCAAAAAGAAAGAGCGGTTTGGGGCGCCTCATGGGGTGTGCTGCGCGGCGCAGCGGGAGGTGTGTTTGGTTCAGGGCGGCGGATTGGCCTGTCTGACGGGGGCGTTTGCGGGGGGATTGCGCCGAGGGTGTGAATGGCTTTAGGAAGGGCCACATGACGCGCGATTTGATCACTGAATATGCGGCCCGTGTCGCGGATGGGAGCCTGAGGGCCGATGCCGCGCAAGAGGCGGCTTTGCCCGAGCTTGAGCGCATTCGTGCGGCGCTGGCGGAGCCTGTGAAGCGGGGCTGGTTTGCCAAGAAGGCAGAGCCGATCCGTGGGCTGTATATGTGGGGCGGGGTCGGGCGCGGCAAGTCTATGTTGATGGATCTGTTTGTGGATTGTCTCGACGTGCCTGTGCGGCGGGTGCATTTTCATGCCTTTATGCAGGAGATCCATAAGGGGATGCATGAGGCGCGTCAGAACAATGTGCAGGACGCGCTTGCGCCTGTGGCGGCGAACGTCATCAAGGAGGTGCGCTGCCTTGCTTTTGACGAGATGCAGATCACCGATATCACCGATGCGATGATTGTCGGGCGCTTGTTTGAGGCGCTGTTTGAGGCGGGGGTTGTTGTTGTGACCACCTCCAACCGTGTGCCTGACGATCTTTATAAGAACGGGCTGAACAGGCAGCTTTTTTTGCCGTTTATCGACCTGATCAAGACGCGGCTTGCCGTGCATGAGCTGGTGAGTGACACCGATTATCGTCAAGACAGGCTGGCGGGCGAGGCGACGTATTTTGCCCCTGTAGACGCGGCGGCGCGGGCCGCTATTGCCGCGATCTGGGCCGATCTGGGCGGGGCGGCGGCCAAGCCTCTGCGTCTCAGTGTGAACAAGCGCGAGGTTGTTTTGCCCGCGTTTCAGAGCGGGGTCGGGCGGGCGCGGTTTCATGACCTTTGCGGCAAGATGCTGGGGCCTGCCGACTACTTGGCGATTGCCGAGGCGGTGCGGGTTTTGATCCTTGAGGATATTCCGAGCCTGTCGCGCAGCAACTTCAACGAGGCCAAGCGCTTTGTGACGCTGATTGATGCTTTGTATGAGGCGCGTGTGCGCCTCATTGCGAGCGCGGCGGCGGCGCCCGAGATGCTCTATCTTGAGGGCGAGGGCACGTTTGAATTTGAGCGGACCGCGAGCCGTTTGCGCGAGATGCAGGGGGACGGCTGGGGCGAGGCCTAGCGCCCCGCTCTTGCGCCCTTATCGGCAAAGAAAGGGGGCCGTTGGATCGGCCCCTCTTTCTCCTGCCGATAGATTAAGAGATAACACTCTTGCCCTCGTAAACACTTACCCCGAGGTGACCTCGGGGATGCTCAGCCGCTGGCCCGCGCGGATGCGGTCGGGGCTGGATAAAAACTGCCGGTTGGCTTCAAAGATCGCTGTGTAGAGACCTGCGTCGCCGTAGAAGCGGTTGGCGATGGCGCCGAGGCTGTCGCCGGACTGCACGGTGTAGAAGTTGTAGCGTTTGGTCTCGCCGGCGCGCTGAACGACGCGGACTTCGACGCCTTGGCTGTTGGCGTCAATCGTTGGCGCGGGCGCTGTGTCGGGGCTGGATTTGCGCACGAGGGCGGCCAGAAGCGTTGCGGTATCGACGCGGCCCTCGTTTGTGCGCAGGGCGCTGGGCACCGCTATGTTGCCAGAGGCGGCGGCCTCATTGAGCAGGGCGTCGATATAGGCGTCGGACTGGCCTTGCTGGAGCGCTTGGGTCACCAGATCTTGCATATTCACATTGGCCGTGGTGGTGGCCGCCTTGGGCGCGGGGCCTGTGAGGCTGGCGAGCACACCTGCGGTCATGTTGCGCAGGGTGTCGTCGGGGGCAGCGGCGGCGGCNGCTTTTGGCGCTGTTGGGCCTGAGAGGCTGGCCAGAACGCTGGCTGTGATCTCGTCAACGGGCGTCTCTTCTGTCGTGGCAGGAGCGCGCACGAGGCCGATCAGCCCTGTGTCGGCGCGGGTGACGGCGGTGTCATCGGCGCTTTCGGGCAAGGGCAGCTCTTCGGGGGCGTTTGCCAACGGGGCGCCTGAGGGCTGCATCAGAATGAGCGCCAGTGTGACTGTGAGGAAGGCCGCGCCGATGATCAAAAGGCGGGTCAGGTGCGGGTTGGCTGGTGTGATAAGCTGCTTCATGACGTTGGCTGCTTTACAGAGAGGCCGAGAAGGAGCCAGACTTGCATTCCGCCACGGTAATATTTGATTTTGTCGGCGGGGTAGCCAGCGCTGCGCAAGGCGTTGATGGCGCGGGTGGACTGGTCACACCACGGGCCGTTGCAAAACAGCAGAAGCTCTTTGGCGGCAGCAAAATCCCATGTGGTGCCGTTGCTTTGCGCACCGAGGGCCTTGAGGATTTCGTCGCGGTAGGGGTTGCTCTCTTGCAGCGTGGCGAAGGGCACGTTGACGGCGCCCGGGATGGTGCCTTTGGCGAACCAGTCGGGCATACGGCTGTCAAGCAGGAGGCCATTGCCGCGGGCGACCGAAGTTTCCAGAAAGGAAATCACTTCGAGTTCGCCCACTGTCTCGACGCCTTCGCCCGCGCTCATGGCGTGGATGCAGAAGGGCGGGCAGGCGCGCGATGTTTTGGTGAACTCACCCATGAGCTGGTGTGAGGTGTCTTGGATCCGTTCGATCACAAGCGCTTCGCCTGTGTTGAACGTGATCTCTTTTGACAGGCTATCCGGTGTGAGGCGCACATCCTGTGCGAAGGTCACTGCTGGCATAAGGCACGCGCCAGCGAAAAAAATGCCAAAAAGGCGTCTCATTACTATCCCCCAAATCAGTGCACGCATTCATCTGTGGCGCAGGGCGTGCTTTGACAACTGGTTCAACATATAGGCGAATCGATGCGAATCGGTCAACATAAAGTGATTCGGAATTCGGCGAATCAGAGCTGTCTTGGGGCTAAGTCCTTGGAAGTGATTCGCATTTTTCTTAAATGCTTGGGAAATATTTTACCTTTTGGTCCGTTGGCTGCGGATTTAGCTGTGCTCGCGCAGGATATGGCCTGCGAGATAGAGCGAGCCGCAGATCAGGATGCGCGCCTGTGGCGTTTCGCGCAGGATGTCGCTTAGGGCGGCTGAGACGCTCTCAGCGGCCTGTGCTTTCATGCCTGCGTCTTTGGCGGCAGCAGCTGTGGTCGCGGCGGGGAGGGTGTTGGCCTCGCCCGGGATCGAGACAGCGTGGAGCGCTTCGATATGCCCCGCGACGGGGGCGAGATAGCCTGCGATGTCTTTGGTGTTGAGCATACCGCAGATCATATAGGTGGGCCGTTTGGGCAGGCGCGTGAGGCTTTCGGCAAGGGTTGCGCCGCAGGCGGCGTTGTGGCCGCCATCAAGCCAGAGCTCGGCCTCGGGGGCGGCGTCAATCAGCGGGCCTTGAGCGAGTTTTTGCATCCGCGCGGGCCATGTGGCACCCGTGACGGTGGCCTCATAGGCGGCTTCGGGCAAGCCGAGGTGGCGCAGGCCCGCGAGGGCGGCTCCGGCGTTTTGGAACTGGTGCGCGCCCATGAGCGAAGGTGGGGGCAGGTCAAGCAGGCCTGTTTCGTCTTGGTAAACGAGGCGGCCGCGCTCTTCAGAGACGTGCCAGTGCTGGCCTTGGGCGATCAGCGGCGCGCCGAGGCTGGCGGCCTTGGCTTCGATCACTTCGGCGGCGTCCTCGGGCTGGGCCGACATCACAAGCGGCACGCCCCGTTTGATGATCCCTGCTTTTTCGCTCGCGATTTTGGCGACGGTATCGCCCAGGAATTGCGGGTGATCAAAGGACACGGGGGTGATGACTGTGAGGGCGGGTTTGTTGATCACGTTGGTGGCGTCAAGCCGTCCGCCGAGGCCGACTTCTAGCAGCGTATAATCTGCTGGCGTGCGCGACATGGCGAGCAGGCCCGCAACCGTTGTGATCTCAAAATAGGTGATCGTGTCGCCATTGTTGGCGTCATAGCATTCGTTCAGAACCTCGGTGAGGTGCGGCTCGGAAATCAGCGCGCCGCGCAAGCGGATGCGCTCGTGAAAGCGGGCGAGGTGGGGCGAGGTATAGGCGTGGGCGGTGAGGCCTGCGCCTTCGATCCCTGCGCGGAACATGGCAAGGGTTGAGCCTTTGCCATTGGTCCCTGCGATGTGGATCACGGGGGGGAGCTTGTCTTGCGGGTTGCCGAGCGCGTCGAGCAGCTTCCACACGCGATCTAGCGTGAGGTCGATGATCTTGGGGTGAAGCGCCATCATCCTTTCGAGGATGACATCTGATCCGCTGCTCATTTTTTTGCGTCTGCCGCTGCGGGGGCGTCGGCCGCCTCTGCGAGGTTTGGCGCGGGCAGATCACCTGCGACGGGAGGCGGCATATCCATGAGCATACGGATGATCTGGATCAGCTCGCCGCGCATCTCTGTGCGGGGGGTGACGCGGTCGAGCATACCATGATCAAGCAGGTATTCGGCGCGCTGGAAGCCTTCGGGGAGCTTTTCGCCAATGGTCTGTTGGATCACACGCGGGCCAGCAAAGCAGATCAGCGCGTTTGGCTCGGCGATCTGGACGTCGCCCAGCATGGCGTAGGAGGCGGTGACGCCGCCTGTTGTCGGGTGGGTCAGAACGACGATATAGGGCAGGCCCGCTTCTTTGAGCATCTGCACGGCCACAGTTGTGCGCGGCATTTGCATGAGGCTGAGAATACCCTCTTGCATCCGAGCTCCGCCCGCAGCGGAGAAGAGCACCAGCGGGCGCTTGAGCTTTACGGCGCGTTCGGCGCCCGCGATGATGGCGTTGCCGACATACATTCCCATGGAGCCGCCCATGAAGGAAAAGTCCTGCGCGGCGGCAATGATCGGCGTGCGGCCGATTTCGCCTTCGGCGACGAGCATGGCCTCTTTTTCGCCGGTTGATTTCTGTGCGGCTTTCATGCGGTCGGGGTATTTTTTCTGATCGCGGAATTTGAGCGGGTCTTCGATTGGCGCTGGGACTTTGACCTCGGTGAAGATGCCGCCATCAAACAGCGCTGTGAAGCGGTCGCGGGGTGTGATGCCCATGTGGTGGCCACAGGAGGTGCAAACATTGAGGTTGTTGGCCAGTTCGCGGTGAAACAGCATGGTGCCGCAGTCGTCACATTTGCTCCAGAGATTCTCGGGCGTGTCGCGGCGCGAGAAGATCGAGTTGATGCGCGGACGGACGTAGTTTGTGATCCAGTTCATAGAGGGGCCTTTGCCGTTTCACTTGTCAGATGTCCAGATAATCAGGACGGGCGGGAAATGCAATCAGCGCTTGAGGCCAATGCGTGCGGCGAGCCACATGAGGCCAAGCAAAAGAAGCTCGAGGGCGAGCTGCCAGTTAAGGCCTGAGGCTGTGTCGCCAGCGAAGGTTTCTTCCAGCGTTTCGGGCGCAAACAGAAAGAGCGCAAAGCCCGACGACGGCCCGCCTGCTTCGCCGTAGAGCAGGAAGGCGAAGGCGTTGTTGGCGAGATGAAAGGCGAGGGCGGGGCCGAGTGTTCCTGCGCGGGCGGTCAGGTCGGAGGCGGCAAGGCCGAAGCAGAAGGCCCAGATGACATATTGGACGTTGTGGGAGAGGTCGCCCTCTGTGTTCCAATGGGCGAGGCCGAAGGCGAGGTTTGTCAGAATGAGCCAGCTTGCGGGATGGGCAAAGAGCGCGGCGAGCTGTTGTTGCAGATAGCCCCGATAGAGCAGCTCTTCGGCGGCGATTTGCACAAAGACGGCCCCAAGCGAGAGCGGCAAAAGCGCAGCCCAGAGCAGGGGCGCGCGCGTGGCTTGCAGGGCCTCGGCGCTCCACCATGGCGGGATAAACTCAAGCGCCAGCAAAAGCAGGGTGAGCGGGGCGAGCACGGCCCAAAACTGGCGCAGGGCTTTGCGTGGCGGGCCAAGGAGCGTCTGTGCGGCGCGGTGATGCAGGCGGCGTGTCACCAGCATAACGATGGCGGCGAGCAGGCCGAAAGAGGCGAGCTGCGCGCCGAGGCCAAGCGGGGTTGAGCCTGAGAAGAAGGGGGCGACCCAACCCGGCTGAAGGGCGAGCAGGAGCGCTTCGATCAGATCATAGGTGAGGAGGTAGCCAAACTCGATCAGGCAGTATCCGAGAACCACTGTGAGCAATGTGCCGCTGAGCCGCGCGGGGGCAATGAAGGCGCGATGCGGGGCATAGGGCGCGCGACGCATCTGTCAGCGCCCAAGCGAGAGCCGTGCCGCGAGCCAGGCGCAGAGGAGGATCATCAGATCATAGGGCAGCCAGATCGGCAGGAGGGCGGGATCGGTCATTTCGAAGGGGTAGGTATAGAGCGCGAGGCCGACCAGCGTATCGCCGGGCGTGACATAGAGCAGGCTGGCGAAGTTGAAGAAGAAATGCAGCGCGATGGCGGGGGCAAGTGTGCCCGAGCGTGCCGTCAGATCGGCGGCAGCGAGGCCAAAGAGCGCGGCGCTGAGCACAAGCGCCCAAGCGTTGGGACCAGCGATAGAGGGCTCGTAGTGCAGCGCGCCAAAGACCAGCGCAGGCAGGCCAAGCCAGACCACAGGGTTTGAAAACCGCGCGGCGAGCTGGCTCTGGGCGTAGCCGCGAAAGAGCAGCTCTTCGGCTGTGACCTGAATAAACAGAAGCGGCAGGGCGAGCGGC
>P_2C_Liq_3_UnCtyDRAFT_100329_pt1 | contig 14358 bp, 18 predicted proteins | sample Pon2CUnioCityCA_3_FD_9720 | JGI IMG/M metagenome (IMG submission 9720)
TCCTTACGATTGGAAGTTTAGATTTCTTTCAAACCTTAGTGTGAAGGATGCAGGGCATCTTTCAGGTACACGCAGGTCAGAATGGTGAACACGTATGCTTGAATAAACGATACGAGAACTTCGAGACCGTACATCGCAGTGATTGCGAGCACAGACACAGGGCTTATCACGGCAATTGCCGCGAAGCCTGCAAATACTTTAATTACAGCGTGGCCTGCCATCACGTTACCCGCAAGACGGATAGAGTGGCTCACAGGGCGCACGAAGTATGAGATAATTTCGATGATCGCGAGCACAGGGCGAAGCGCGAGAGGCGCGCTTGAGACCCAGAAAAGCCCGAGAAATTTCGCACCGTTCTTCACAAAGCCAACGATGGTGACGGTGAGAAACACCAGCATCGCCAGAACAACCGTCACAGCAAAGTGCGATGTGGGCGTAAAGGACATTGGCAGAAGGCCGAGGAAGTTCGAGAACACGATAAACATGAACAAGGTCATGATATAAGGGAAGAAGCCGACAGCATCCTTGCCCGCAACATCTTCAACCATTTTGTAGACAAAACCGTAAGCCAATTCGGCAACGGACTGAGTCCGCCCAGGGATCGTGGCGCGGCGCGAGGTTCCAAAAACCATCAGCGCAATAATAGCAACAATCGCCAACATCATCCAAAGCGTTGCATTGGTGATCGTGAACATACCCATATGCTCACCGCCGAACAAAGGCTTAACGATGAACTGGTCCATCGGGTGAAATACAAGGCTGCTGCCTTCTGCGCCGTTTGTCTCAGTCGCCATGACTAACCCTTTTCGTCTTGTGCAGCCTGAGCTGCTTCTTGTGTCTTCTGGATCTCTTGTGCGGAGCGAAGCATCGTCTTCACACCGGCAGCAAGGCCCATAAATGTAAACAGCACCATGAATATCGGGAGCGTCCCAAAAGCCCAGTCGAGCCCGTATCCTATGCCGAAGCCAATGCCCAAACCAGCCACCAGCTCAATCACCATTCGCCACGCCAGTTGCGCTTGAGAGTAGTGTTCATCCATGTGGTCTTTTGGTGCGTGTGCCGCTTTCACCGCTTTGATCCGCTCATCCAGCTTCGAAAGCTGGTCTTTGTTATCACGGATCGACACGTCAAAAGCCCCCATGGACAGTTGCAGACTTGCTAGTGCGCAGGGCAGCCTGAGTCAAGCAGCGTTAACGCAACCATAAAATTTAAGCAAGACTCTGATTTAATTACGAAAAACTTGTCGATATGTATCGAGAACGCTCATGTGCGCCCCATCTCGCCTGACAAAAAGCACGAGATCGGGTATTCAACCAAACGGTTGATTGTCCGGTTTCCCCATCCCGTCCAGCATACCCCGAGAGGAAAGTACCAAAACTTCGAATGTTGCACCCGAGCCAGCGACGCACTCCACCCTCAATGCTAAACCAAGTGGTTGACGGAACCGCTCTCTCAGGCCAAACACAATTATGACTGAAAAGCTCGACCTCGCTTTTGCCGCTCTGGCCGACCCAACGCGCCGCGCCATCCTCACCATGCTGCTAGAGGATGATATGGCTGTCACAGACGTAGCCGAACCTTTCACAATGAGCCTCGCCGCTGTATCCAAGCACTTGGCCTTGCTAAGCCGCGCGGGTCTTATCTCTCAAGAAAAGCGCGGGCGAGTGAAGTGGTGCAAGCTAGAGCCTGACGCTTTGAAATCTGCCTCAATATGGATGCAAGGCTTCGGACAGTTTGAGCCCGTCAACCTTGACGCATTTGAACGTTTTTTGGAGAGCGAGCTGCCAGAAACGCTTGACTAGCAGCTTAGACGCTCCTTCAAAAACTTGGAGACCGCTTGCACTTTTGCCGTGCGATGCAAATCCATATGCGTAATCAACCACAAGCTTGCACCCCACTCGGGTACGGGGCCAGCGACCTTAATAAGGTCCGATCCTTCGGCCTCGGCCCCGTCACTCATAAATCCGAGCCCGACACCCGCACGAACAGCAGCATTGGCAATCTGGTAATCATCAGCCAGAAAAATAATCTGGTTCGGCGCAACATGGCCTGCCAGCCACTTGTAATAAGGCGCTCCCGTGCCGGCGTCTGCGCGGCCAACAAATCTATGCCCTGCAAGGTCATCCAGAGACTTTGGCGCACCAAAAGCGTCAATATAAGTCTGTGAAGCATAGAGGCTGACTTCAGTCCGACACAGCTCTTGAACCACATTGTCTAGCTCCTCTGGTTTGTGAGACGCCGCCCGAATGGCGATGTGAGCTTCCCCATACTCAAGCTTAAAAACACGATCCCCCGCCAGATAACGAAGACTTAAACCATCGTGCATATCCTGAAACTCTTTAAGCAAAGGCACGATGCGCGGGGCGACTTCTGTAAGCGAGGTAACCACCAGCTCGCCGCTCACAGCGCTACTCGTTCCATGAATGAGCGATTCGAGCTGCGCAAACTGCTCTGCTGTCGCCTGACCAACACGCAACAGCTCTCTCCCGGCCTCTGTCGGGGTATACCCCCGTGCATGACGTTGGAACAATTTGGCCTTCAGGCGGAGCTCAAGTGCATCAATATGGCGAATAACTGTCGCATGATGTATCCCAAGCACATCTGCAGCGCGGCTCACAGTGCCTTCACGCGCCACGTGATACGCTGTTTTTATCTCATCCCAGTTGTCCATTGCCTATGTCGCCGCTCCAATTTCCCTGACGACCAGAGTAGCGAGCGAATCGCCCATTGCAATGGCTCACGTAAAACCACGGTTGCTTTCAGTTGCCTGCCCCTGACAAACCAAAGCACAATACTGATACGTCCGTCACAGGGAGAGCACACCCCCGAAAGCAACGCGCGCCGCCGACCAAGCGAAAAGGCCGCCTGACAAAATAAAACGCCCACACGTCACTTACGACTGTGTGGGCGTTAAAATCTCGTTTAGTCAGAGCAGCTTATGTGCCGTCTGAGCTGCTGATCGCGACAGCGGCAACACCGACAAAAGCAACCGCCGCAACGGTTCCAACTGTGGCTCCACCAAGACCCAGACCAAAAAGACCGCCTTGCGACGATGTTGTGATCAGAGCGTCTTGTGACACTGTGCTTGTGGTTTCTGAATCAGCGGCGGCGAATGTAGGCGCTGCGATAAGTGCGATTGCTGCAAATTTTGCTACAGTTCTCATATTAGGACCTCGATAAAAAAATGGTAATTACAATTTATAGGGTATCTTTCTCAGCACATCACATCAAGCGCTTTGTTCAGTCTTTTTAGGGTTTGGTTAAGATGTGGCGCGAAAGTCGCCATGTTTGGGCTCAAGATACACTGAAAATGCCCAACCGTCGCAGCAACTTGACCCCCCCACACCAAAAGGCTATGAGCAGACAACCATACGGAAGTTTTTAATCTTCCGGTCTCGCTTGTCGAGATCGCCCCCCGTCAGCGAGTTTCGCCCACGGGGGTAAATTGTCATTGAGCGGCCCGCTTCCTATCTAGGGCCAAAACGCAACGGTGAAGGAGCCGACAAGATGTTTGAAAATCTGTCCGAACGCCTCTCGGGTGTCTTTGATCGCCTCACCAAGCAAGGCGCGCTCTCTGAAGATGATGTAAAAACGGCTCTGCGCGAAGTTCGCGTTGCCCTCCTTGAGGCTGACGTGTCTCTCCCGGTGGCACGTGAGTTCGTCAAAAAGGTGCAAGATCAAGCCACAGGCCAAGCGGTCACCAAGTCGGTTACACCAGGTCAGCAGGTCGTCAAAATCGTGCACGACGCGCTGGTCGATACACTCAAAGGCGCAGAAGACCCGGGCCGCCTAAAGATCGACAATCCCCCAGCGCCGATCTTGATGGTCGGCCTTCAGGGCGGCGGCAAGACCACAACCACAGGCAAGATCGCCAAGCGCCTGAAAGAGCGCGAAGGTAAAAAAGTCCTTCTCGCCTCGCTCGATATCTACCGCCCAGCCGCGATGGATCAGCTTGCCATCCTCGGCGCGCAAATCGGCGTTGACACTCTACCCATCGTTAAGGGTCAGACCCCTGTAGACATCGCCAAGCGCGCCAAACAGCAAGCGGCGCTAGGCGGGTATGACGTTTATATGCTCGATACGGCTGGCCGTCTCCAAATCGACGAACTGCTAATGAAGGAAGTGCAGGATGTGGCCGCCGTGGTTGATCCACGCGAAACCCTGCTTGTGGTTGATGGCCTCACAGGTCAGGTCGCGGTTGAAGTGGCCGAAGAATTTGATGCCAAAATCGGCATCACGGGCGTTGTTCTCACCCGTATGGACGGTGACGGGCGGGGCGGCGCCGCCCTTTCCATGCGCGCCGTCACAGGCAAGCCCATCCGTTTCGTTGGCCTTGGCGAGAAAATGGATGCCCTCGAAACATTCGAGCCAGAGCGTATCGCGGGCCGCATTCTCGGCATGGGCGACATCGTGGCTCTTGTTGAAAAAGCCCAAGACACAATCGAGGCAGAGCAAGCCGAGCGCATGATGAAGCGCTTCCAGAAGGGGCAGTTCAACATGAACGACCTCAAGATGCAGCTCGAGCAAATGCAAAAAATGGGTGGTATGGAAGGCATCATGGGCATGATGCCAGGCATGGGCAAAATGGCCAAACAAGTGCAGGACGCAGGCTTTGACGACAAGATCATCACGCGCCAGATCGCCCTCGTCCAATCCATGACAAAACGCGAGCGCGCCAACCCCCAGATCCTTCAGGCAAGCCGCAAGAAGCGCATCGCCAAAGGCGCAGGCATGGACGTGTCTGACCTCAACAAGCTTCTTAAAATGCACCGTCAGATGTCGGATATGATGAAAAAGCTCGGCAAGGGCAAAGGCGGTATGCTGAAACAAGCCATGAAAGGTATGTTCGGCGGCAAAGGCGGCCTGCCCGCCGAGCTTGGCCAAGGCATGGACCCCGCCGCTATGGAAGCCGCCGCAAAACAGCTCGGCGCATCTGGCAAACTGCCTGGTCTCGGCGGCGGCATGGGCCTGCCCTCAGGCCTTTCGGGCTTTGGGAAGAAGAAATAAGCCAATGCTGAGCCTCTCCATCCCCACGCTTGAAACCGAACGCCTGATTTTACGCGCGCATCGCGAGGAAGACTTTCGTGAGGAAGCCGCTTTTTACGCCACGGATGCCTCTCGATTTGTTGGAGGTCCCCAACCTGAGCACCGCACCTGGCGGATGCTCGCCATGATGGTCGGTCACTGGGCCTTCCGCGGCTTCGGCTTCTGGGCTTTAGAAGAAAAAACCACAGGTCGATACATGGGCCGCACCGGCCTCTGGTTCCCCCAAGGCTGGGCCGAACGCGAAATCGGTTGGACCCTGATGAACCACGCCACAGGCAAGGGCTACGCTACAGAGGCCGCCCTCGCGGCTCGCACTTATGCCTATGACATTCTGGGCTGGAATACAGCCGTCAGCCAGATCGCCCCTGAGAACGAAGGCTCAAAAGCTGTCGCCCGACGCCTTGGCGCGACATTTGAAAAAACATACGAAGACCCAGAATACGGCGCAGTTGAAATCTGGCGTCACCTCGCTCCTTCTGACATCGAAACCGGCGGGATGGAGGCCTACGCATAATGCACACAGCCAATATCCCCGTTCTCGAGACGAAACGCCTGATTCTGCGTGGCCCCGAAGCCGAGGACTACCCCGACTTCAAAGCCACGTTTTCAAGCTACCGTTCACGCTTCATGGGCGGGCCTCTGAATGCATACGAGGCATGGATGCTCTATGCCGCTGAAATCGGTCATTGGAACATTCGCGGCTTTGGTATGTGGATGATCCACGACAAAGAAACAGACGAAACCTACGGTATGGCCGGCGGCTGGAAGCCCGCGCAATGGCCCGAAGCCGAGATTGCTTGGATCATCTGGCCCGACAAAGCCGGCAAAGGCTATGCGCTTGAGGCAACCCACGCTGCGCGCGCTTATTATTACAAGCACCATGGCTGGGAAACGGCAGTTAGTTATCTTGACCCAAAAAATCTCGATAGCATCCGCCTCGCCGAGCGCCTTGGCGCAAAGCGCGACCCCGAGGCCATCACAATCGACGGGTCCGATACTGTCTATCGTCACCCCTCTCCAGCACAGCTTGATGGCACCCAACTGGCCCATGGCATCGACATGGAGATCAGCCACTATTCTGATCCACTGTTCAAACCGAAAGGATGGGCACTTGACTGATCCTATCACCCGCGCAGCGACCCTTCTCAAAGGACACCGTGAGAGTATCGACCGCCTCGACGCCATTCTTGTTTATACCCTTGGCGAGCGCTTCAAGCACACTCAGGCAGTTGGCAAGCTCAAAGCCGAACACGACCTTCCCCCGTCAGATCCAGCCCGCGAAGCGGCTCAGATTGCGCGGCTTGAAGATTTGGCAATTCAGGCCGATCTAGACCCTGAATTCGCCAAGAAGTTTCTTAACTTCATCATCGCTGAAGTCATTCAGCACCACCAAAAACACCAAGAATAACAGGCATCCGCCTGTCACGCCATTTAAGGAGAACACACCATGGCTATGAAAATTCGTCTCGCCCGCGGCGGCTCAAAAAAGCGCCCTTTCTACCGCGTTGTTGCAACTGACAGCCGTATGCCACGTGACGGTCGCTTCATCGAGAAACTCGGCACATATAACCCCCTTCTCGCCAAAGACAGCGAAGAGCGCGTAAAGCTTGACCTTGATCGTGTTAAATACTGGCTCGGTGAAGGCGCACAGCCAACAGACCGCGTTGCACGTATGCTCGAAGCCGCTGGCCTGCTTGAGAAAAAAGAGCGCGCCAACATGAAAAAAGGCGAGCCAGGCAAAAAAGCCAAGGACCGCGTTGAAGAAAAAGCTGCCAAAGCAGCAGCAGCCGCTGAAGCCGCCGCCGCTCCAGCCGAAGAAGCCCCCGCTGAAGAGGCTCCTGTCGCTGAAGACGCGTCAGAAAGCTAAGCATTATCGGGCTGGAGACATATGCGCTCCAGCCCGTCTGCTGCCTCTATGCCCATGCGCTTTATCTTTCGCCCCATCCGCAGCATTTTATTGATTGGCACGACCTTTCTTGCGGGTGTAGCCTACGAAAAATATAGTCACAGTGACCGCTGCCTCGCGGTAGGCGGCCACGTAAAGTTTGGCCTCTGTGAAGGATCCCGCCCATGAGCGAGCGTGTCTGTGTCGGCGCCATCTCAGGTGCTTTTGGTGTCCGTGGCGAAGTCCGCCTCAAAAGCTTCACAGCTGACCCTCAGGATATTGCCAACTACACCCCACTCTTTACAGAAGACGGCGCACGCAGCTTCACGGTTCATCTTACCCGCCAGATCAACAACGGTTTTTCTGCGCGCCTGAGTGACATTGCAACCAAAGAAGAAGCCGACGCCCTGCGTGGAACTCAGCTTTACGCCGAGCGCAGCCAACTGCCCTCCCTACCAGATGACGAATTCTATCATGCTGATCTCGTCAACCTCATGGTGCTTGACACAGGCGGAGCCGAGCTTGGAACCGTCAAAGCGGTTCAGAACCATGGTGCAGGTGATCTGCTCGAAATTCAGGTCAAAGCCGGCAGCGCCACAGTTCTTCTGCCCTTCACCAAAGCCATCGTCCCCACAGTTGATCTCGCCACAGGCCGCATTATTGCCGATCCCCCCGAGGGCCTCTTTGAATGAGCCGCCCGTCGGTCCACGTGATCGTGCACGCGGGATTTCACAAAACAGGGACAACCAGCCTGCAAGATTTTTTCAACCTAAACAAATCTGCTCTTGCCCCCTACATGGCCTATTATGGAAAGACAGATTTTTTTGATGCCGGCGCACAAGCCCGCATTTACGCCCAGCGCCCCTTTCCACACCGCCTGTTCAAGTTCCGCCACGCCCTGCGCGCATTTCTCCAAAGCATTCCCGAACAGTCGACAATCGTGCTCAGTCGCGAAACATTTTCCGGTGGAATGCCAGGCCACAAAACGCTCTCTGGCCGCCTGATGACATCCTACCAGCGCCCCGCCAAACGACTGGCCAAAGTGATCATATCCGAACTGCGCCGCCGTTTCGGCCCAAATACTAAAATCACTTTTTTTTATACTACGCGCGAGCGCGAAAGCTGGCTGCGCTCTGTCTACGGTCACCTCTTGCGCTCGATACGCCTCACAGATGACTATGCAAGCTTTCGGGCCCGCTTCCCAAAGCTGCTCGGCCCCGAGGGGGAGGCCCATAAACTTACCATGACGCTTGCTCCTGTTGCCGTTCACACAGCAGCCCTTGAAACTTATTCAAAAGCCCCCGAAGGTCCTGCTGCAGCCTTACTCGACCTGCTCGAGGTTCCGGCACCGCTGCGCAGCACTCTGCGCCCAATCGCGCGCCAAAACACGGCAAACCCGCCAGAGCTTCAAGCAGAATTCCTCCGCCTCAACCGGAAGATCAAAACCAAATCTGCCCTCAAAGCGGCCAAAGACGCCCTGCTCTAACGCTTCCTCTTTCCAAAAACATCCCAGGGGGTGCGGGGGACTGGTCCCCCGCTATGGTCGGATTTGCGAAGCAAATTCGAAACTCTAAAGCACGGCTGCTAGACGCGTGCCTTGGTCAATTGCGCGCTTCGCATCAAGCTCACCAGCAACATCTGCTCCCCCGATCACATGAACAGAGACGCCCTGCGCCTCTAGAGCGTCTGCGAGAGTGCGGTCACTCACCTGCCCAGCACACATAACAATCGTGTCGCACTTGATTAAGGTTGGGTTTTCCCGCGCCTCTCCAAAACTCACATACAACCCTTCCCCGTCAATGCGCTCGTAATTGACCCCGCCGATCATCTCGACGTTCTTCATCTTAAGCGCTGCACGATGGATCCAACCTGTCGTTTTCCCGAGCCGTTTGCCATGCCGCTCCGCCTTTCGCTGAAGCAGGATGACGTCCCGCGCGGGTGCTTCTGGCTGTGGCCCCTCAGGAGCAAGTCCCCCACGCGTCTCAGAGGGATCACCCACGCCCCACTCCTCTTTCCAGCTTGCAAGTTCAAGCGTCGGGCTGGCGCCCTGATGCACAAGGAATTCGCTCACATCAAAGCCAATCCCCCCCGCACCCACAACCGCCACGCGCTTGCCAACCTTCGCCTTGCCGCGCAACACATCCACATAGCTCAAGACGTGCGGCATATCCTGCCCTTCGATCTCGGGATCACGCGGCAAAACACCTGTCGCAATGATAACATCGTCAAACCCCGACAAATCGCCCGTGCCAACTTCGCGACCCAGCTCAAGCTTCACCCCGTATTTCGCAGCCATTGTGCCAAACCAGTCGACAAACCCCCAGAACTCCTCTTTCCCAGGGATTTGCTTTGCCATATTAAGCTGACCACCAATTTCAGGGGCGCGCTCAAACACTGTGACGTCATGGCCCCGTTCTGCCGCCGCAATCGCCGCGCTCATTCCCGCCGGTCCAGCCCCCACGATTGCAATTTTTTTCGACAGATCCGCTGGCTCAAGCGTCAATTCCGTCTCAAAACAAGCACGCGGGTTCACAAGACAGCTCGAAATCTTGCCTTGAAATGTATGGTCAAGGCAGGCCTGATTGCAGGCGATGCAGGGCGCAATCTCGTCCGCGCGCCCCTGTTCAGCCTTCCGCACAAAATGAGGGTCCGCAAGAAAAGGCCGCGCCATACTTACGAGGTCCGCACAGCCTTCAGCCAAAACGCTTTCGGCAACATCAGGCATATTGATACGGTTAGAGGTAATCAGCGGAATACCCACCTGCCCCATCAGCTTTTTCGTCACCCAGGCAAAGCCTGCACGCGGCACGCTTGTCGCGATTGTGGGTATCCGCGCCTCATGCCAACCAATCCCGGTGTTGATCATGCTGGCTCCAGCTCTCTCAATTTCTTGAGCAAGCTGGACAACTTCCTCATGCGTTGAGCCGTTTGGAATAAGATCAATCATGCTCAAGCGATAAATGATGATGAAATCATCGCCCACAGCCCCGCGCACGCGCTTCATAACCTCAAGGGCAAGGCGCATTCTGTTTTCATATGACCCACCCCAGCGATCCGTGCGCTTGTTCACATGGGTGACCAGAAACTGGTTGATGAAGTAGCCTTCCGAGCCCATCACCTCAACGCCGTCATACCCTGCCGCCTTGGCATTCACGGCGGCCGTCGCAAAATCGGCAATCTGCTTTTCAATGCCCTCTTCGTCCAACTCTTTGGGCAAAAATGGCGAGATTGGCGATTTAACAGGCGAAGCGCTCACACAGTCAGGCCCATAAGCATAGCGCCCCGCGTGCAAAATCTGCATAACAATCTTGCCGCCCGCCGCATGGACGCGGTCGGTGACGATCTTATGGTTGGCAATATCAGCCTCGGTATAAAGCCCAGCGGCCCCCGGAAACACTCCCCCCTCAGGGTTCGGCGCGATACCCCCTGTCACCATAAGCGCCGCCCCGCCACGCGCCCGTTCAGCATAGAACTCGGCCACGCGGTTCCAGTCCTTGGTCTCCTCAAGGTTGGTGTGCATCGAGCCCATAATCACACGGTTCTTAAGTGTGGTGTGGCCCAAATCGAGCGGGGCAAGCATATGTGGATATTGCGACATGGTAAAACTCCCTCATTGCCGCCCAAATTGCGGCAAAACGAGGATCAAGTCACCTCAAACGCGGCGTCAATCTTTCGGTGCGTTCACCCGCTTTGAAAGAGCCTCACGACTTTCAACACGTTCCGAATAGCGGTCAACAAGATGGTCTTTGATGTCCCGCGTCAGCCAGGTGAACTTCACAAGTTCCTCCATGACATCCACGACACGGTCGTAGTAGGGTGAGGGCTTCATCCGTCCTACATCATCAAACTCGTCCCATGCTTTCGCGACAGACGACTGGTTCGGAATGGTCAATAGCCGCATCCAGCGCCCAAGTATACGCAGCTGGTTGACAGTGTTGAAGCTCTGGCTTCCGCCCTCCACCTGCATCAAAGCCAGCGTCTTTCCCTGTGTCGGACGCACGCCCCCAATCGGCGCCAGTGGAATCCAGTCAATCTGGGTCTTCATAAGCCCCGTCATTGCGCCATGCCGCTCAGGGCTGGACCAGACCATCCCCTCACACCAGAGAACAAGCGTGCGAAGTTCTTGCACCTTAGGATCACTTTCGGACAAGTCGTCAACAAGGGGTAACCCCGAAGGATCAAAGAGCCGCGCTTCACAGCCAAGCCGCGTCAAAATACGTGCGGCCTCTTCTGCCATAAGTCGGCTGTATGATGTCTTTCGTAGACTGCCGTAAAGAAGCAAGATGCGCGGTTTATGGGTGCTGCGCTCACTGGGGAATAAAGCATCAAGCTCGATCGCTCGAAACGCATCATCTTTCAAATTTGGTGTATCCATCATGGTTTGATCAGGTCTCAACACAATGCCGTCGAAACGCGCGTTTCAACATATCCAGCTCCTGACGCAGCAGATTAACTTCTACGCGTAAATCCTCATCCAAAGCATCCCCCGACAGCAGCGAAATGCTGGCAAGGCAGTCGTCGGTTTCAGCGTCCAAAATCACAATGGTGCGAATGCCATCCGCAATGGCTTCGGCAGGGATCGGCACTCCCATTTCCCATGCGCCCTCTTCGCCACGTTGGAAAGTCAGCCCCAAAAGCTGCTTTCCGTCCAGCACAGCCGCCAGCTTTGGGGGCTCCTCAATCGCTGCACCATCTGCGCGGCTAACAACAGCCTCCCAGCGCGCTTCTATCATACGGCGTTTTGTGACGACAAACTCGCTCATTCGGTGCCCCCTAAAGTTCGGCTCTTGGTCTGCGGCTAAAGGTCAGGTCACGCAGTGTGACTTGGTTCATATCTGGTCCCTCAAAAATCAGATCGAGCCAGATCCGCTCCACCCTCTTTTCATTCATTTTCGAGTAGGCCAAATCAAACTCCACAACAACATCAGGTTGGTTCAAAGGCAGCTCGCGAACGATCTGCTCGGTGTTTGGTCCATGCTTTATGTTCAAACGCGCAAAGATTTCGAGCGGTTTTTCGCATTCGACAATCGTATGTATCCGAAGCAGATGCTTGCGCAACAGTCCCCGCGCCGCAGCCTCAGGCAAGTCGACAACAACCGAGAGAAAAGAGCCGTCAAACTTAAAAACATCAAGCCTCAGCCCATACGGCGCCAAGTCTGCCTCACGCCGATTGCGCAGCTGGCGCAAAGTGAGCTCCGAATACCGGCAGTCGTGAAACAGCGTGACTTCACGGCCCAACATGGACTTCGTTTCAACAGAGCTAAACCCAGGGTTCGGCAGAGGCCCGCGCCACAATTCGGGCCGCCAAGACCAGTCAGAATCAAACGGCCTGTCAAAAGCGTGAGAGCCAATCATCGGCAGAGCAAGGCGCTCATCTGCCGTGTGAATAAGAAGATCAAGCTGAGCTTTCAGCTTTCGCGCCTCAGCCCTCTCACGCCGCAACGCTTCAAGCTTGGTAATCTTTGCGCGCAACGCCGCCCTGCTCCAGCGCCGAAGCGACATCCTATAAACCGCGCGTTGCCACGCAAAATTTCTATTCATAAAAGCCATAACTCAAACACAAGCTCTCTCATTCACTCGTTACTGTTATTCTAATGGAAACAAATTTAACTAAAAGGTCTATTTTTTATCGAGACCCGCAACAATCAAGAAAACTTACATTTTCTCTTTTCAAACAAGGCTCTTAGTCAAGCTCCCTCCCAACACTCGCGCCAAGGACCGCTTCTGCAAATTCAATCAACAGCGCCTTGCCCTCATCCCCAGAGGCAATCCCGCCTTTTTCCGAGTAGAGCGCAAGACCTACAAGATAGCCGTTAAAACTTAACGCTGCGCGCCAGTGTTTTGGCTCGCCGTTCGGGACAATCGCATCCCCGCCCTGTGCAAGCTGAACAAGGCTCATCCCATCACCGTTTTCCTGATATATCGGCTGGATACCCGCAAAAGCACGCGCCAAACTCTCAGCCTCGGCCTGCACCACCTCTTTTCTCTGCGGTTGCGCCTGCAATGTCAGAATCGCAGCCTCAAGACCAAGCCCGCCCGCCGCTTCATCCAATGCCGCACAAGGCACCACAAGCGCAAACCCTCCAGACGGGCCAGACTTAAGCGACCGCCGGTCCACGCAAAAGCCTTTCGGCCCTGCCACCACCAGCTTGTCAGGCACAATCGTCGCACGCCCTAATGCACCTTTAGACTGGCTCAAGACGCGGGTCTCCGAAGGCACTGCCTCCAGACACCCGCTCAACATTGAGGCCAGCACAACGCCAAAACACGCAAACAGGACTCTGGGTCTAGAGGTCCATATAGACATGTTTCTCCGCCTGCGCGCCGGGATGGGTCACGGCGCCTTTATAGGTCGCGCCGACAAGCTGGGCAAATTTCCATACCGCACCAGAAGCATAAATTGTTTCACGTGGGCCTGCCCAATTGGCTTTGCGCGTGGCCAGTTCGGCGTCGCTCACATCGACAGAAAGCTCCCCCTTGACCGCGTCAATCGTGATGATGTCTCCGGTCGCAAGCAAGGCAATCGGCCCGCCATGCGCAGCCTCAGGCCCGACATGACCAACACAGAACCCGCGCGTTGCTCCCGAAAAGCGCCCATCAGTGATCAAAGCAACCTTCTTGCCCATGCCTTGCCCGCTCAGAGCCGCCGTCGTCGCAAGCATCTCGCGCATACCCGGCCCACCTGCGGGGCCCTCATTCCGGATCACAAGAACCTCGCCCTCTTCATAGGCGCGGTTTTGCACCGCCTCAAAAGCGTCTTCCTCACACTCAAAGACACGCGCAGGTCCCGTAAAGACCTGATGCTCAGGCGCGATCCCCGCGACTTTCACAATCGCACCTTCCGGCGCGATATTGCCTTTCAGGCCCACAACGCCGCCTGTCGTCGTAATTGGCGTTTCAATCGGATAAATCACACGGCCATCAGCCTCGCCCTTGATTGTATCAAGCGCTTCACCGAGCGTTACGCCGGCAGATGTCATGCAATCCTCATGCAGTAAGCCAGCCTTGCGCAATTCCTTCATAACAACAGGCACACCGCCTGCTTCATAAAGGTCTTTCGCAACATAGTTCCCACCTGGTTTCAGATCGACAAAATAGGGCGTATCACGGAAGATGTCGCAGACATCCTCAAGGTAAAACTCAATACCAGCTTCATGCGCAATCGCAGGCAAGTGAAGCCCCGCATTGGTGCTCCCTCCCGTGCAGGCCACAACCCGCGCCGCATTCTCAAGCGATTTGCGCGTCACAACGTCCCGTGCGCGAATATTCTTTTCCAATAGCATCATGACTGCTTCGCCAGACGCGGCGGCATATTGATCACGGCTTTCATAAGGTGCCGGAGCGCCCGAAGAGTTGAGCAGCGCCAAGCCAATAGCCTCGCTCACACAGGCCATCGTATTGGCGGTAAACTGCCCGCCGCAGGCCCC
>P_2C_Liq_3_UnCtyDRAFT_100330_pt1 | contig 14358 bp, 17 predicted proteins | sample Pon2CUnioCityCA_3_FD_9720 | JGI IMG/M metagenome (IMG submission 9720)
CAANCTCAATCGTAGATATTTTGGCGAAAAAATATTTGATAGGCTCGTAATTGCTAACATTACAGGATTATGACAACTTACGGATATACAGTATATGTTTTAAAGATTCGGTGAATGACACAAAAGTAACGACCAAATAAAATCTATTACAATAAATTTAACTATTTCATAAGTTCACTTTTATTAGATCTACTTACGGGTACAACATCTTTTTGAATTAAAGCCGTATTATCTTCAATATCTATAATTTCTGAAATATTGATGATAAAAGATCGGTGTACTTTAAAAAAATAATTGCTAGGCAATTTATCTTCTATTTTTTTTAATGTAGAATGTACAATATAATTTTTTTCTTGTGTTTTTATATTGATGTAATCTCCTTTAGCTTCAATTAAGTAGATACTTGCTATATTTACCTTAACTAACCTTCGATCTACATTAACATAAATAAAATCAGAGGTTGTATTTTCTTTAGATATTGGTTCTAAAACAGGTACAAATGCCTCTAATTTCTCTAGAGATTTATCAAATCTTTCTTTACTGATAGGTTTTACTAGATAATCTACTACACTTTTATATTCAAAAGCTTCTAGTGCCAAATTTTTATCGCTTGTAGTTAAAATTATTTTAGGAGGGTTTTTGAGTGTTTGAATAAAATCAAATCCAGAAAAAGTTGGCATATGTATGTCTAAATACACCAAATCTACACTAGTAGTATTTAAATATTTAATAGCGTCGATTGCAGAAGAAAATTCATCTAAACGTTCATTTTATCTGATTTAAGGCAAAGTTGTTTGGTAATTAACCTTGCTGTAGCGTCGTCATCTATTATGATACAATTCATACTGTAAACTCAAAAAAGTATTAGTCGTATAAATATACATGAATTTTATCTAAAACTTCAAGAAAATTATTGTGTAATGTAGTATTTCCTTCTTTTAGTAGTGCTTCAAATTCAGAGGCCAAGGCTACCCCTTTCTGTAAACCCAATAAGCTTATTTTATGTTTAATCTTGTGTACATTATTGGCAGCTTCAACAAAATTTTTAGCTTTAAAATTTTCTTTAAATGAGGTTACTTCACCTGGAAATTCTATTTTAATAATGTCTAAAATACTATTTTGAAATTCTACATCATCACCAGATATTTCTTTAATGACATATAAATTAGGTTGTTCCATAAATAAAACTAGGTTAATCTATTAAGGTTAACACAAAAATACTGATATAATTTATAATGATGCTAAATTTGCTTTATCCCAATATTGCAATAACGAAGTTACTTTTTTTAGGTATTCAGAATACTGTAATGGTTTTGAAAAATAACCAGAAATTCTTAATTTATAACACTTATTTAAATCTTCTGTATGCTCTGATGTAGACATGATTACAACAGGAATATATTTGGATTTTACATTTGTTTTTAAGGCTGATAAAAATTCAAAACCATCCATTCTTGGCATATTTATATCTGATATAATTAAATCGAAAGAAAAATTTTTTTGATGCAAAAGAGACAAAGCTGCTTCCCCATTTATTGCTTCAAAAATCATATTATTTGGGTTGATTTCTTTGCAGGCTTTTTTAAATTTTAATCTTTCAATTTTATCATCATCTACTAAAAGTATCGAGAGGGATTTCATTTAAGTGATTTTTAATTAAGACAAAAATGCTATAAATATTATAGTATTTTTATTTAATTTGACAAGTCGTTTACAGACTTCCTTAAATGGTTATACTTTATAGTTAAATGGTTTTGGTTAAATACTTATCTGTCTATCAACTTGTTGATCTAAAGAAATAAAAGTTTCGGTTCTAGAAACGCCCTTAATACCTTGTATATTATTGTTTAAAAGATGCATTAAATCTTCATTATTTTTACACATTATTTTAATGAAAATCGCATAATTACCAGTTGTATAATGGCTCTCTACTACTTCTGGTATCTCTTTTAATCTTTTAATGGCTGATGAATATAAACTAGCAGAATCTAAAAAAATACCTACAAATGCAGTGGTTGTGTATCCTAAAGATTTAGGATTAATGACCATTCGATAACCGTCTATTAGTTTCGATTTTTCTAATTTTCTTAATCGCTGGTGAATTGCAGCTCCAGAAATACCGACTTCTCTAGCAATACTTAATACTGGAGTTCTTGCATCTTTTACTAATGTTTTGATAATAATTTTATCAATTCCGTCTATTTTCATAATCAAACTATTTTGAGGTAAAGATAAAAAAATAGAGAATACCAAACCGTATTCTCTATTTTTTATACACAACCAAAATAATTTGACGTTTTATGCCTTCATTTCGAAATCTTCCATAAATTTGGTAGTATAGTTACCAGCAACATAATCTGGATGATCCATTAATTGTCTATGAAAAGGTATCGTAGTTTTTACACCTTCAATTACAAACTCATCTAACGCTCTTTTCATTTTATTAATTGCCTCTTCTCTTGTTTGAGCAGTTACAATTAACTTTGCAATCATAGAATCGTAATTTGGTGGAATCATATAGCCTGCATACACATGGGTATCCATTCTTACGCCATGACCACCTGGTGTATGTAAGGTTGTTATTCTTCCTGGAGCTGGCCTAAAATTATTATATGGATCTTCTGCATTTATTCTACATTCAATAGAATGCAATTGAGGATAGTAATTTTTTCCAGAAATTGGCACTCCAGCAGCCACTAAGATTTGCTCGCGAATTAAATCATAATTTACTACCTCTTCTGTAATTGGATGCTCTACTTGTATTCTGGTGTTCATCTCCATAAAGTAGAAATTTCTATGTTTGTCAACTAAAAACTCTACAGTACCTGCACCTTCGTATTTTATAAATTCAGCAGCTTTTACAGCTGCATTACCCATAGCTTCTCTTAATTCATCTGTCATAAAAGGAGAAGGTGTTTCTTCTGTTAACTTTTGATGACGTCTTTGCACAGAACAATCTCTTTCTGATAAATGACAAGCTTTACCATAAGAATCTCCAACAATTTGAATCTCGATATGTCTTGGTTCTTCGATAAGTTTTTCCATATACATATCGTCGTTACCAAAGGCAGCCTTAGATTCTTGTCTTGCAGAATCCCAAGCATCTTTTAAATCTTCTGGTTTCCAAACAGCGCGCATTCCTTTACCTCCACCACCTGCAGAGGCTTTTAGCATCACAGGGTACCCTGTTTCAATAGCTAGTTTTTCACATTCCTCGAAATCTTGAATAACCCCTTCAGAACCTGGTACACAAGGCACACCTGCAGCAATCATTGTAGATTTGGCATTGGCTTTGTCTCCCATTTGGTCAATCATTCTTCCAGAAGCTCCAATAAATTTAATATTATGCTCTTCACATAAATTAGAAAATTTAGCATTTTCTGATAAAAATCCATAACCTGGATGAATGGCATCTGCATTTGTAATTTCTGCAGCAGCAATAATATTTGGCATTTTTAAATAAGACTCACTACTCGCAGCCGGGCCAATACAAACGGCTTCATCTGCAAAACGCACGTGCAAACTTTCTGCGTCTGCTTTAGAATATACAGCTACAGTTTTTATGCCCATTTCTTTACAGGTTCTAATTACACGCAATGCAATTTCGCCCCTATTGGCAATTAATATTTTTTTAAACATCTTTTTAAGTTTAGATTAGTGAAACAATTGAATTGTTTGATTTATTAGAATTACGCTAAAAAATCTAGAATCTAGTGATCTAAAATTAAGATGGATCCACTAAAAATAAAGGTTGATCAAATTCTACTGGAGACGAATCATCTACCAAAACTTTAACGATTTTTCCTGAAACTTCAGATTCGATTTCGTTAAATAATTTCATTGCTTCAATAACGCATACGGTATCTCCTGTGTTTATCTCTGTGCCAACATCAACAAAATTTGGTTTATCTGGAGCAGGTTTTCTATAAAAAGTACCAATAATTGGAGATTTTACGGTGATGTATTTAGCATCATCGTTATCCTCTGGTTTTACAGGTGCTATTGGTGCCGAAGATGTTGTTTCTGCTGGAGCTGAAGCCATTTGTGGTGCAGGAGCCATTTGTGGTGCGGCTTGCACTATGGTTGTTTCTGTTTTAGTAGAACCAGTTCTAATGGTAATTTTAACATCTTCCATTTCTAACTTCACCTCGCTAGCGCCAGATTTTGCTACAAACTTTATAAGATTTCGAATTTCTTTAATATCCATACTCATTATTGTTTAGTTAATTAGTTATTATGAATTATATGCCCACTTTAGATAAATAGCTCCCCATGTAAAACCACCTCCAAATGCAGCAAAAATTAAGTTATCTCCTTTTTTTAATTGATTTTCGTAATCTGCTAATAAAAGAGGTAAAGTAGCTGAAGTTGTATTTCCGTATTTATGGATGTTCATCATTACTTTTTCTGAGCCTACGCCAACTCTTTTAGCGGTTGCCTCTATAATTCTTTTATTGGCTTGATGTGGCACTAACCACTGAATATCTTCTTCTGTAAGATTATTTCTTATTAGCATTTTCTCTGAAACATCTGCCATGTTAGAAACCGCGTATTTAAAAACCGTTTTACCTTCTTGATATACAAAATGTTTTTTAGCTTTTACAGTTTCTAATGTTGGTGGCATCATAGAACCTCCTGCCTCTATTCTTAAAAAATCTCTTCCTATACCATCACTTCTTAAATACTCGTCTTGCAATCCTAAGCCTTCTTTATTTGGCTCAAATAATGCAGCTCCTGCTCCATCACCAAAAATAATACAGGTTGCTCTGTCTGTATAATCTATTATTGATGACATTTTATCTGCACCAATTAATAAAATTTTATCATATCTACCAGATTCTATATAACTGGCAGCTGTAGACATTCCGTATAAAAAACTAGAACAAGCTGCTTGCAAATCGTAAGCAAATGCATTTACAGCACCAATTTCTGAAGCTACATAAGCAGCTGTAGAGGCCACCATTAAATCTGGTGTAGCCGTTGCTACAATTACCATATCTATTTGATCTGCAGTTGCATTGGATTTTTGTAACAAATCTTGAGCAGCTTTTATGGCCATATATGAAGTACCTAAACCTTCGCCCTTAAGAATTCTTCTTTCTTTAATTCCTGTTCTTGAAGTTATCCACTCATCATTCGTATCTACGTAAGTTTCTAACTCTTTATTGGTTAGTATGTAATCAGGAACATATTTTCCCACTGCTGAAATTGCTGCAGAGATTTTTGTCATAATTAAAGTTTAATTTCTAAAATTTAGAATAGCCAAAAGTAATGAAAATTAATTCACCTTTTTAAGTAAAAATCATCAAAAGAGATAGTTTTAACTTAAAAAACGTAAAAAAACCCTCAAAATTGAGGGTTTTCGTGTATTTTAAAGAAGATGTTTTTAAGCTTCTGCTGCTGCAGATTCTAAAACAACTTGACCTCTGTAGTAAAGTTTACCTTCGTGCCAATGCGCTCGGTGATACAAATGAGCTTCGCCAGTTGTTGGGTCTGTAGCTATTTGTTGCGCTGAGGCTTTATAATGTGTTCTCCTTTTATCTCTTCTAGTTTTGGATATTTTTCTTTTAGGATGTGCCATTTTATGTCTTTTTTTCTGTTATTAAATTCTTTAATTTATCCCATCTAGGATCTGTAGTTGCTACAGTTTTTACTTTCTTTATTTCTAGTTCTTTTAACTTTACTAATGTTTCAGATTCCATTGTACCATCTAAAACCTTAGGGTGTACTCTTTTATTAGGAACCGCCAAAACAATCATTTCGTAAATAAATTGAGCTGTATTAAACTCGTAAGCTTCGTGAGGTAAAATTAAAATCTCCTCATGATCGTCATTATATTCTGGACCAAATTTTACTACTAATGGCAATTCTGAATCTATTTCTTGATGGTATAACTCGGTCGTTACATCACAAGGAATTTCTACAGTACCTTCTGCAGTAAAAACAAGCTCAAATAATGTGCTTTTCTTTACAAATGTTAGTGTCACTTTAATAGACGAACTCGTAAATTCGTCATAATTAAAAACTTCAAAGAACTTGTTATCAATTGAATAATTAAACTCGTGTTTTCCTTCTTTTAATCCTACAAACGGTATGTTGAATTGCTTTAGGTCTTTCATTATCAATCATCAATTGAGCGTGCAAAGATACAAAAAAATGTATTTCTGCAATATTTTTATCAAAAAAAGAATTTATTTAATTCATAGTGATTTTTCGGTTAACTCATTATACTCGCTTCTCGATTTAAAAACTTGAAGCGCAGTAAACAAAGCTTCTGTAAAAGAAGACGGATTTGCCAAATTTTTACCTGCAATATCATGCCCTGTTCCGTGATCTGGCGAAGTTCTTATATGGCTTAAACCTGCTGTAAAATTAACACCTTTTCCAAAAGACAATGCTTTAAAAGGCGCTAAACCTTGATCATGATAGGTAGCCAAAACGCCATCGAACTGCTTGTAGGTTTCTGAACCAAAAAAACCATCGGCTGCATAAGGCCCAAACACTAATTTACCTGTCGCTGCAATTTCAGTAATGGTTGGTCTTATGATATCATCATCTTCCCTGCCTATTACCCCATTATCTCCGCAATGCGGATTTAACCCTAAAACCGCAATTTTTGGTTTGGTAATTCCGAAATCTTGTTTTAACGAAGCATGCATCGTTTCTACTTTACTTTTTATTAGTGCTGGCGTTATGGTTTCGGCTACTTTAGAAATTGGAATATGTCCTGTAATTAAACCAATTCTTAATTCGTCTGTCATTAAAATCATCAAACTCTTACCTTCTAAATTGGCTTCTAAATATTCTGTATGACCAGGAAAATTAAATTCTTCTGATTGAATATTTTCTTTATGAATAGGTGCTGTTAATAAGACGTCGATTGTATTTTCTTTTAAATGTTTTACTGCAGAGGCTAAAGATTTAACAGCATACTCACCAGCAATTTTAGTAGCCTTCCCTAACTCTATCTTTACGTCTTCTTTCCAAAGATTTAAAACGTTTATTTTAGAATGATTTATCTGATTAATGGAAGAAATTCCGTGCACTAGCGTTTCTAAACCTAACGCTTTTTTATGATAAGAAATTGTTTTTGTAGCACCAAACAATACTGGCGTACAAAACTCTAACATTCTTTTGTCTTCAAAAGTTTTCAAAATTACTTCGATACCAATTCCATTTAAATCTCCAATTGAAATTCCTACAACTATTTTATTAGATTTATCCATAATTACCTTTGTAATATCCGTATTTTTGTGCCCACAAAAGTAACTAATTTTTAACGATATGTTTACAGGAATCATAGAAACACTTGGCACAGTAGCAAATTTGGTAAAAGAGCAAGAAAATGTTCATTTAACGATTAAAAGCAGCATAACAAATGAATTAAAAATAGACCAAAGTGTGGCTCATAATGGTGTTTGCTTAACTGTTGTTGCTATTAATGATGATGAATATACAGTTACTGCTATTAAAGAAACGTTAGATAAAACCAATACTGGCAAATTAAAAATTGCTGATATTGTAAACCTTGAACGTGCTATGAAACTCGGAGATAGACTCGATGGACATATTGTACAAGGTCACGTAGATGAAACTGGAATTTGCACCAATATTAAGGACGAAAACGGAAGTACCCTTTGTACTTTTGAGTATAATTCTAACAAAAACAACATTACTATAGAAAAAGGTTCTATTACTGTTAATGGTGTAAGTTTAACGGTGGTAAATTCTACTAAAAACGGTTTTTCAGTAGCAATTATTCCTTATACTTGGGAAAACACCACATTTAAAACTTTACAAATTGGCAATACTGTGAATTTAGAGTTTGATGTAATTGGCAAATATGTTGCTCGTTTAACGAATTTGTAAGCGAAATTTAAATGCCTACAACACCTAGAATTAAATACTGTGAAATTTGTAAAAAAGATTTCTCAACAATGTATAGAATTCAATATAAGTTGCCCAAAAAATGGATTTTTACTTGCAAAGAATGTTTATTAAAAGTTAAGGAAGGAAATCGGAATTATGTATATGGTGGTACTTGGAAAAGATAAGCTTACCTAAACCTTCGCTTCTTTTTTATGCAAAAAACGCGTTAATTTCATAGAAAGATCTAGTAAAATAATTTTTGCATTTCCATTTCTTTCAATGTGATAGATTGCCTCACTTATTTCTTTTTCGATTTCTAAAATGTTACCTGAATGCACAAAAGGCGCAAATTTAGACAATTGAAAACCTGTTTTTGATTCCATAAAAACCAACTGATCAGACTTATAGTTCAATAAAAGTGCTTGCCTAAAAAATTGCAAACAATACTCTAAAAATTGTTTTTGAGTTTCGCGTCCAGATTTTGCAATGCTTTCAGACCATGCAATTAACTGTTGCACAACAGCTGCATTTCCTTTGGCTTTAAAGGCAGTTCTAATCCAAGTTACAAACCACTCTTCAAATACCAAATCTGCAGCATCATTATTTAAAAGATGTAAAGCTTTGTTTAAATTACCTTCTGCTTGATGCGCAATATTTGCAGCTTTGTTATCATCAACTTGATAATTTACAACCAATGTATTTGCGATATCTTGTTCAGATAAAACAGGAAAATGCAGTGCCTGACAGCGCGATTTTATTGTATTTATGATCTGCTCTTCATTTTCAGTAATCAACAAAAAAACAGTTTTTTCTGGTGGCTCTTCAATCAATTTTAATAATTTATTGGCAGCAGCACCATTCATTTTTTCTGCCATCCAAATAATCATCACCTTAAAACCACCTTCGTAACTTTTTAGTTTTAGTTTCTTAACTACATCTTCAGCCTCATCAACCCCTATTAATCCTTGTTTGTTTTCTACGCCAATATGTTGCAACCAATTGAATAAACTTCCATAAGGTTGCTCATTTATAAATTGCCGCCAATCTTCTAAAAATAAATTACTGACTGGATGTTTTTTTACGGCATCGTTTGTGGTAACAGGAAATGCAAAATGCAAATCTGGATGCTGTAATTTGTTGCATTTTAAGTTGCAAGCATCAACATTATCAGAAAAATTACACAACAAAAACTGTGCATAAGCAATTGCCATAGGTAAGGTTCCAGCGCCTTCTTTACCCACAAATAATTGTGCGTGCGGAATTCTGCCGTTTTCAGCAGATTTAATTAAATGATTCTTTATGTGTTCTTGACCTATTATTTGGTTGAAAAGCATAAGCAAATATATGATTTTAGAACCTTTTAAATTTATATTTTGTAATTTTAAAGTGCTAAAAAAAATCGTCTTATTTTGAAAAAAACACTTCAAATTTTAAACGGAATCGCATTTGGTGCTGCCATTTTTGTAAATTATTTATCGAATACTGGCATTCTAGATGGTAAAACCATTGGTAACGTTTCAGATAATATTAAATCTCTTTTTACTCCTGCAGGCTATGCTTTTTCTATTTGGGGGTTAATTTATGTATTGTTATTCGGATTTTCAATCTATCAAGGAAAAAGCATATTTAAAAAAGGAAAAGAAGATGGTTTTGTAGAAAAAATTGGAATTTGGTTCATCATTTCTTGCATTGCAAATTGCTGTTGGATTTTTAGTTGGATTTATGGTTACACTGGTTTATCGTGTATTTTCATTTTCTTGCTACTCATTGCGCTGTTGAAAATAGTTATCAATTTAAACATCAACTTAAATAAAGTAAGTACCTCAAAATTTACATTCTTATATCTTCCTTTTATCATTTACAGTGGTTGGGTTACTGTGGCAAGTGTAGCCAATGTATCTTCTTATTTGGTAACAATTGCCTGGAATGGTTTTGGACTTTCTGATGAAGTTTGGACAATTGTTATGATTGTAATCGCAGTTATTATCAATGCTCTCATTCTTTTTAAAAGAAATATGAGCGCTTTTGCATTGGTAGGTTCTTGGGCTTTAATTGCCATAGGTATTGCCAATCAAACAAAACAAACAACAGTTGCTTTTACCGCATTTATAGCCGCAAGTTTTTTACTTATTTTAGTAGCGATCCAACTATTTAAAAACAGAAAATCGAGTAGGGTTTAAAAAATAAGAAGCGAAAACGTTAACTTAACTTTTAAGCATTCGATTTCTTTTACAATAAATAATAAAGTATTTTTGTTAAAAATACATCAACAATGAAAACACTTAACGATTTTAATTTCAAAGATAAAAAAGCAATAATCCGTGTAGACTTCAATGTACCTTTAAATGATAAGTTTGAAGTTACAGATGCAACTAGAATTGAAGCTGCAAAACCCACAATTATTAAGGTTTTAGAAGACGGTGGTAGCTGTATTTTAATGTCGCATTTAGGAAGACCTAAAGGCAAACAAGATGAGTTTTCTTTGCGTCATATTGTAAAATCTGTAGTAGATATTATTGGCTGTAACGTAAAATTTGTTGAAGATTGTATTGGCGAAAAAGTTGAAGAAGCTGTAGCCAATTTAGAAAGTGGAGAAATTTTATTGTTAGAAAACCTACGTTTTTATGAAGAAGAGAAAAAAGGTGATGTAGCGTTTGCTGAAAAGTTATCGAAATTAGGTGATATTTATGTAAATGATGCTTTTGGTACTGCACACAGAGCGCACGCATCTACAACTATTATTGCGCAATTTTTCGAAGAAAATAAGTGTTTTGGAAGCTTATTGGCAAGAGAAATTGAAAGTATAGACAAAGTTTTAAACAACTCAGAAAAACCAGTTTTAGCCATTTTAGGAGGTGCTAAAGTATCCTCTAAAATTACAGTGATTGAAAATATTTTAGATAAAGTAGATCATTTAATAATTGGTGGAGGAATGAGTTTTACTTTTGTTAAAGCACAGGGTGGAAAAATTGGAAATTCAATTTGTGAAGATGATAAAATGGATTTGGCCTTAGAAATTTTAAAACAAGCTAAAGCTAAAAACGTTCAGGTTCATATTCCTGTAGATGTTGTAGCTGCAGATAATTTTAGTAATGATGCAAATACACAAATTTGTGATATAGATAATATTCCTGATGGTTGGGAAGGTGTTGATGCTGGTCCAAAATCACAAGAAATTTTTGACGGAATTGTAAATCAATCTAAAACGATTTTATGGAATGGCCCTCTAGGTGTTTTTGAAATGGAATCTTTTGCTGCAGGTACCATTGCTTTAGGACATTCTATTGACAAAGCTACCAAAAACGGAGCATTTTCTCTAGTGGGTGGTGGAGATTCTGTTGCTGCTGTAAAGCAATTTGGTTTTGCAGATAAAGTAAGCTATGTTTCTACTGGTGGTGGAGCCATGCTAGAGATGTTAGAAGGCAAGTCTTTACCAGGTATTGAGGCAATATTAAAATAAACGTTTAACCGTTTATTGGTTTATAAATTTAGGCGTGTAATTGTTAAAAATTGCACGCTTTATTATTTTCAATAAGTGAACGTTATGTTAAAATCGAAAAGATGTATTTTGTAATCCTCTTTTAGTTTTTAATTTAGGCTAAACTTGCATATCATTAAATACAAAATAAGATTACATTTAAAATATGAAATATACTACACTACCAAATACAGCTATTAAAGTTTCTAAAATATGTTTGGGAACGATGACTTGGGGAAACCAAAATACAGAAGCAGAAGGGCACCAACAAATGGATTATGCTCTTGAAAATGGTGTTAACTTTTTTGATGCAGCAGAGTTGTATCCTGTACCAGCCAATGCAGAAACCTATGGAGATACAGAACGTATTATTGGGAGTTGGTTTAAAAAAACGGGCAATAGAGACAAAGTTGTTTTAGCATCTAAAATTGCTGGTGGTGGCGATTATACTGCGCATATTAGAAATGGTGGCCTATCCAAAGAAAACATATTTGATGCTATTGATAAGAGTTTACAACGTTTACAAACAGATTATATCGATTTATACCAATTGCACTGGCCAAATCGTGGTGTAAACTGTTTTGGAGTAAGAGATTTCCCCTTAAAAGCAGCAAATGCCGAAGTAGAAAATTATTTAGAAATTCTAGAAGGTTTACAAGAACTTGTTAAATTAGGTAAAATAAAACACGTTGGTCTTTCTAACGAAACTCCTTGGGGAACAATGAAATATTTACAGGCTGCTGAACAACATAATTTACCTAGACCTGTAACCGTTCAAAATTCGTATTCTATGATTCACAGAGGCTACGAAGTTGGTATGAGTGAAGTTTCATTGAGAGAAAATATTGGTTTATTGGCCTACTCACCTTTAGCGCAAGGTGTTTTATCTGGAAAATATTTAAATGGAAATAAGCCAGAAGGTGCAAGAGGCACATTGTTTCCAAGATTTATTGCCAGATATATGGGTGATGGTTCTTTAGAGGCTGTAAAACGATATGAAGCCATTGCAAAAAAACACCAATTAACATTAACAGAAATGTCTTTAGCTTTTGTAAATCAACTGCCGTTTGTAACGAGTAATATTATTGGCGCAACAAAAATTAGCCAGTTAAAAGAAAACATTAATTCTATTTATGTTGATTTATCTGACGAAATTTTAAAAGAAATTGAAGCAGTGCATACTGCTATTCCTAATCCTGCTCCATAATTAGGCTAAATACCAACAAGTTTCGTTTAGTTTTATTGTTAAGAATAAAAACCTAGTTGTAAATTATTAAAAAAAGATAAAAAGTATTTGCTAAGTATTTAAAACTTATTATATTTGCAACCGCTTACAGTGAAAGGCTTTTTTAAAAGCATTTAAAAGTAAGTTTAAGTTCATAAAATTATGACTGCGAAAGTAGCTCAGGGGTAGAGCATCACCTTGCCAAGGTGAGGGTCGCGGGTTCAAATCCCGTCTTTCGCTCTATTTTTAATCATACCAATGCTGAAGTGGTGGAATTGGTAGACACGCTGGACTTAAAATCCAGTGAGCAGTAATGTTCGTGCGGGTTCAAGTCCCGCCTTCAGTACAAGAACCGTAACATGTAGTTGTTACGGTTTTTTTGTTGGGTAAAACATAGGTACTACAAATTAATTTTTATCTACGCTACAACTTTTGGTATTGATCCACATTGTATTCCTCTTTTTATTTAATTTATATATTAAAATTTATAAATAATTTTAATAAAAGTAATTATTTTTAACATGTTTCATTGAAAATTAGTATCTTAGAGTGCTATTTTAAAAGAATGATTTTGAAACACTATCCAGAAATATTTTTAGAACAAAAGGTTCATCGCAAAAAACCTCAATTACTTATCAAGTTTAAATACAATAATGTTCTAATTAATATGGTAAGAACCATTAAAAATGCATCTTGGAGTAAAACTTTAAAATCATGGTATATAGAGGACACGAAAGAAAACCTATTGCTAGTGTTGCATACTTTTGAAAATATTACCTCAATAAATACAAGTAAGCTGTCTAAAAAAGAAGTGTTTAAAAGGAACTTAACCTTAGCACAAAAAAGTCTTTTAAATAATTTTTATCTTTATTTAAAAGGCAAAAGATATAGCCAAAGCACTATACAAACCTATTCATTTTTTATTGCCGATTTTATAAACTTTCATACACAAACGCCAATAGATAAACTTACGAACAGGCATGTTGAACTTTTCATTGAAAAAGTTTTTATTGAAAGAAACTATTCTATTAGTTCGCAAAGACAATTTATTAGTGCCTTAAAAATTTTTATTGTTTTTTATCCGCATACAAATATTAATGATTTGGTTTTAGAACGACCTAAAAAATCGAGAAAATTACCCAGTATTTTATCGCAAGAAGAGGTTTTGCAGATCATTACAGCCACGCAAAACATAAAGCACAGAGCGATTATTGCCTTAATTTATTCATGTGGATTAAGAATAAGTGAGTTAATAAACTTAAAACTTGCGGATTTTCATATTGAAAGAAAACAACTGATTGTAAAAAATGGAAAAGGAAGAAAAGATCGGTATATAAGTTTAGCGGACAGTTTTTTACCACTTTTATCTAATTACTATTATTCTTATAAACCAAAACTATTTTTTGTTGAAGGGCAGAATGGAGGCAAATATAGCGCAGAAAGTGTAAGACAGTTTCTAAAAAAGAGCTGTTTAAAATCAGGAATACTTAAAACTGTAACACCGCACACCTTAAGACATAGTTATGCAACACATTTATTAGAAAACGGGGTTGATATTAGATATATACAATCTCTATTAGGCCATGCTAAACCAGAAACCACTATGATTTATACACACGTAAAACGGAAAGATTTAATGGAGATTCAAAACCCATTAGATATTGCATTGAAGAAGATGAACAAGCCTGATAATAATAAGGAAAAACTTGTTTTATCCGGAAATATTTAACCAAAATGCAATATATTTGAATGCATATAACCCGTTGGCAACCATTTACCAATCACA
>P_2C_Liq_3_UnCtyDRAFT_100333_pt1 | contig 14298 bp, 9 predicted proteins | sample Pon2CUnioCityCA_3_FD_9720 | JGI IMG/M metagenome (IMG submission 9720)
AAGGTATACTATTTGGAAAACATACCAAGTCTTGGTATATTTGAGGAAATAATATAAAAATGGCAAAAAATACATCTATACTTTTAGGAGATTATTTTAATGAGTTTATCAATGAACAAATTAAAAATGGTCGTTTTTCATCTGCAAGTGAAGTAGTAAGATCTGCTTTACGATTATTTGAACAAGAAGAAAGAAAGAAAAAAGAGTTAGTAAAAGAACTTATAAAAGGTGAAGAGTCTGGTTTTGTTGACAATTTTGATAAAAATGAATTTTTAAAGAAGATGCATAAAAATGTTTCTTAATAAATGGAATTTCTAATCAGTAAAGAAGCTGAGATCGACCTCACAAAAATATGGCAATACACTTTTGAAACGTGGTCAATTCAGCAAGCAGATAGATATATAAATTTAATATTTGAAGAGATTGAGTATATCTGCAATAACCCAAAACTTGGTGCAGATTTTAGCTATCTTAGAAAAAGATACTTAAAAACGAAAGTAAAATATCATTTTATTTTTTATAAAGTCAATGATAAACAGCAACAAATCGAAATCATACGTATTTTTCACCAAAGAATGGATATTGAAGAACGATTAAAATAAAATCAACTTTTTAAATGCAACCCACCAAAAAAATAGGATTACTTCTAGGTCCATTATTGTTTTTCATCATTCAATTTTTGCCAATCACATTAGTTTCTGAAAAAGCAGATGCAGTAATTGCAGTAGCTATTTGGATGGTCATTTGGTGGATAACAGAAACCGTAAATATTGCAGTTACAGCATTGTTGCCTTTAATTTTATTTCCGCTATTAAAAGTGATGCCCATGGCAGATGTTGGTGCGAATTATGGGAGTCCAATTATCTTTTTATTCTTTGGGGGTTTTGTGTTGGCTTTGGCTTTAGAAAAGGTAAACTTACACAGAAGAATCGCTTTAAATATTGTAAAATTTACAGGTACAACTCCAGAGAAAGTAGTCTTAGGTTTTATGTTGGCCACTGCTTTTATGAGTATGTGGATTAGCAATACTGCCTCTACAGTAGTCATGTTACCTATCGCAATTTCTGTGATTACTTTATTAATAGATGATAAAGACGGATTTACAAAAGGAGATAAAAATTTTGCATTAAGTATGATGTTAGGCATCGCTTTTGCAGCAAATGCAGGCGGAATTGCCACTGTTATTGGCACACCACCAAATTCGGTTTTAATCGGATTGTTAGAAAATCAATACAACATTCAAATTTCCTTTTTAACTTGGATGAGTTTTGGTTTGCCATTTTCAGTCCTTATGATCATTGCTGTGTATGTTGTTTTGGTAAAATGGATGTTTCCTTGTAAAGGCATTGTATTTACTTCATCAGCAAATCTAATTCATCAAGAAATAGAGAAATTAGGTAAAATTTCATCCGAAGAAAAAAGGGTGCTTGCCATTTTTGCCATCACCGTTTTTTTATGGATTACCAGAACAATAATTAATAGTGTATTTCTAGAATTGAAACTATCTGATACTATTATTAGCTTAATTGGTGCAGTATCTTTGTTTGCAATTCCGATGAATTTTAAAAAAGGAAATTTTATTCTAGAATGGAATGACACAAGCAAATTAGCTTGGGGAATTTTATTGTTGTTTGGTGGAGGTTTAGCACTCGCCAAAGGAATGGCTTCAAGTGGTTTAGTGGCTTTAATCACAGATACTATTGCAGCAGGAGAATTCAATATTTTGCTTACGGTTTCTTTATTAATTATCTTAATGTTATTTATGACAGAATTGATGAGTAACGTGGCTTTGGTGGCAGTTTTAGCGCCAGTTGTAGCAGGAATTGCAATAGGCTTAAACATTCCGATTTTGAATTTATTAATTCCGGTTACTATGGCAAGTAGTTGTGCATTTATGTTGCCTATGGCAACACCACCCAATGCAATTGTTTTTGCCAGTGGTTATGTAAAAGTGAATCAAATGGTCAAAGCAGGTGTTATTTTAAACCTAATTGCTGTTGGTTTATTAATTTTGTACTATCATTTTGTGATTCCTTTATTCTTTTAGTCATTTATTTATCACCAGAAAACTCTAAAGAACTATTTTCGGAAGATTTAATCTGATTTTTGCTTGTTTTAAAACTGCTGTTTATTTTCAAAAAAATAGGATACACAAATCCGATTGAAAATAGAACTCCACCTAGAATAAAAAGATTTTTTATATCGGTAAACGTATTTCCAGTAGTTAAAATTCCTAGAATTAAGAGTACAGAAATAGGCAATGATAAAGCTAAAATGGATAATGAAAAATTGGTATCAAACGTTTTTTCTTCGGTATTTTCTTTTTGTTCTTTAAAATTTACTGCAGAAATATGTGCAAAAGGCCAAAAACTACAAGCACTTAAGGTAAAGGCAATCATTACTAAAATGTCTTTTTTTATGGTCATGTCTGCAAAAAATACAATACCGCCAATAAAAAGCAAGGTAAAACCAGCCCTCAACAATAGTAAAGAGAACAATTCAAAGAACTGGCGTTTTTTAATTTTAACAGCTAAACCAATAAAAATAAGCACCAAAGGCGTCATTATATAGCTTAATCTGGTCAATGTAATTGAGAGGTAATTGGGTAGTTTATCTAAAGTGATGCCAAAAGAAACTAAAATTAAAGCAGCTATAATAAATAAATTTATGGGTTCATATAGTAATGTTTTTGCCAAAGATTTTAGTTTTGTTTTTAAGGAATTCGCCTCAAAATCTGCATTTTTATAATGCCATTTTAACGCTACTAAGTAGAGTAAAAAAAGTACAAAAAATTTATTACCTAAATCGCCCATTGCAGCTTTACCCAAAGAAACCTCTCCCAAAAATTCTAAAATAAATGGAAAACAAGACAATCCTGGTGCTAATGAAGGAATAAGCAAACGCGCACTTCTACCTTTATCAGAATGTATATTGATGCCAACTATTGTGAGTAGCAATGGCGTAATGGCAAATAGAACCACATTAAAACCTAAAGCCAAAAAAGGAAATAAGATTAAATGACTATCTATTTTTATTTTTAAAAGGGCTATAAAAATAGTTGCAGGTAAAGCAAGCGTTAAGATTAAACTTTTTAATCCATTTGTTTCATCTCCAGTAGAAATTTTCTTTTTTAGGAGAACACCAATGAAAATAAAAAGTAGAAAAGAGATCGTTTTTTCGAAAGCCCCATCCATAAATTAGGCAAAAATTTCAGAAATGGCATTGGTAAATGTTTTCATTTCATCTATAGTACCAATACTTACTCTACACCAGTTCTTATCCCAAAATTTAAAAGCTCTTACAGCCACATTTTTGCCATAAATTTCTTTTAAGAACTCTTTTCCTTCCATAGGAATTTCAAAAATAATAAAGTTGGTTTCTGAAGGTAAATAAGCGTAATTATTTTTATCTAAATAAGACATTGTGTATGCTCTGGCTTCTGTAATTTTTGCTTTACACATGTCTAAAAAGTCAGAATTTTCTAGGCTTGTAGTTGCTGCAGCTATTGATGGTCCTGTAATTCCCATTCCACCTCGTGTAATTTCAGAAATACTATCTAACGTTTGTTTTTTACCAATAATATAGCCAATTCGTAGGCCAGCCATTCCGTGAATTTTAGAAAAAGTTCTAGCCACAATTACATTTTTACCTGCTGCTACTAAAGAATTCATAGAATCTTTAATGCCATTTTTAGACAATTCAATATACGCTTCATCAACAAAAACAGGCACTTTTTCAGAAACCCTACTACAGAAGTCTTTTAATTTTTTAGCATCGGTAATTGATCCTGTTGGGTTGTTAGGGTTACAGATGTATACTAGTTTAGTGTTTTCATCTATGGCAGCTTCCATTGTCTCTAAATCGTGTTGAGAATCTTCTAATAATTTAAAAGATTTCCATGTGCCACCCATAGATTTTGTGACCATAATTAAAGACATGTAACTTGGATCTGCACTAATTACATTTCCGCCATTTTGAAAAAAGACCATCGCTACTTTTTCTAATAAATCCGAAGAACCAGGCCCCATTAAAATTTGGTCTGGATTGATGCCTTCATTTTTAGCAATTTTTTCCTTTAAATTGGTTAAGGTTTTCCAAGAATAACGGTTTCCTGAAAATACTTCTTTTTGAAAAGCTGCTGCAGATTTTGGCGGTGGTCCATAAGGATTTTCATTCGCTCTTAATATGGTCATTGAGGCTTCCTCTTTTACAAGAGGAGGTGTAAATTCATTAAAATAATTGTTAGAATTGTATAAAAAAGTGCGATTTTCTTTTTGAGCAGTGAACACATTGGTACTCCAAATTTCGCTAGGCACAAGAGCCAAAGCACCTAAAGTTAATGTTCCTTTTTTTAGCCAATCGCGTCTGCTTAAGTTTGATGATTTCATGAGTTGGTGTTGTTAAGAATTTACATCAACTAAGTTATAAAACTATTTATTTAATGAAGTGTAGAAAATTTAATAAAAATCATAAATTATTTAGTATTATTAAAAAATAAACAATTTAATTATTAAAACGATATTTATAGTGCATCGAACATCTATTTTTGTTGAGAATAATATATTTTCAATTACCCCAACCAACCATCTCTATCCAAACTTCTATACTGTATAGCTTCTGCAATATGATCTGGAGAAATGTCACTAACATTTGCCAAATCAGCTATGGTTCTAGAAACTTTTAAAATACGATCATAAGCTCTAGCTGAGAGGTTTAATTTCTCCATAGCTGTTTTTAAAAGTGATAAACTTTCTTCTGATAATTTACAAAACTCACGAATTTGTTTTACATTCATTTGAGCATTATAATGGATGTTTTCAAAGTCTTTAAAACGCTCAGATTGAAGTTCTCTTGCAGCAGTAACTCGCTTTCTAATTGCTACAGATGATTCTCCTTTTCGTTCTTCAGATAATTTTTCAAAAGGTACAGGAGTCACTTCGATATGAATATCAATTCTATCTAATAAAGGCCCAGAAATTTTACTTAAATAACGTTGCATTTCTTGTGGCGATGATGTCATTGGAGAATTTGGATCGTTAAAAAAACCACTAGGACTTGGATTCATACTCGCCACCAACATAAAACTACAAGGATAAGTTACTGTAAATTTTGCCCTAGAAATCGTAACATCTCTATCTTCTAAAGGCTGACGCATTACTTCTAAAACCTCTCTTTTAAATTCAGGTAATTCATCTAAAAATAGCACGCCATTGTGGGATAAAGAAATTTCTCCAGGCCTTGGGTATTGACCTCCTCCAACAAGTGCAACATTTGAAATGGTATGATGTGGACTTCGAAANGGACGTGCATACAACAACCCTTCGTTTTTAGTTTTNCCCACAACAGAATGAATTTTTGTNGTTTCTAGCGCTTCGTGCAANGTCATTGGTGGTAAAATACTTGGTAATCNTTTNGCNAACATNGTTTTTCCAGATCCAGGAGGNCCAATNANAATNATATTATGNCCACCAGCNGCNGCAATTTCCATACAGCGTTTTATNGATTCTTGACCTTTTACATCAGAAAAATCGAATTCTGGAAAATCGATGTTTTTATAGAATTCAGCTCTGGTATCAACAATAGTAGGTGCTATTTTTACATCACCATTAAAATGGTTGATCACCTCTAAAATATTATCTACACCTAAAACTTCTAAATTATCTACAATGGCAGCTTCTTTGGCATTTTCTTTAGGCAGTATAAAGCATTTAAACCCTTCTTCTCTAGCTTTTATTGCCATTGGTAAAACTCCTCTTATGGGTTGTAAACTTCCATCCAAAGAAAGTTCGCCCATAATAATATATTCATTAATTTGCTCTGATTTTATTTGATTGGAGGCAGCTAGAATTCCCATAGCTAAAGTTAAATCATATGAAGCCCCTTCTTTTCTAATATCAGCAGGTGCCATATTAATGATGATTTTTTTTCCGGGTAATTTGTAGTTGTTATTATTCAGTGCAGCAGAAATCCGAAACGAACTTTCACTTACAGCTTTATCAGGTAACCCTACTAAGTGATATCCAATTCCCTTATCAATATTAACTTCAACTGTAATGGTGGTGGCTTCAATACCAAAAACGGCAGAACCGAAAACTTTTACTAGCATACTTTTTCTTTTTTATAAAAATATTGAAATTTTTTTAATTGAAGAATTATTGATGTCGATCTTTAATCTATTGTAAGTATGCCTTTAAAATCTTGTATATTTGTTTGTAATTAAACGTTTTAAAGTCAATTTAAATGAGGTTNTTNATAGTATTTCTANTTTTGAGTATTTCTAATTTCACAGCCCAAANTGTNAGAATTAATGAAATAGTTTCTTCGAATTCTGTTTATTTTGATGAAGATGGAGATACACCAGATTGGATAGAATTACATAATTATGGTTCTCAAACTGTTTCTATTAAAGATTGGTCTTTGTCAGATGATGAGAATAACCTTGGAAAATGGACATTTCCTAATGTTTCCATAAGACCTAACCAATATCTACTTTTATGGGCTTCTTCTAAAGATAGGCGTTCAGTTAGTTATCCCAAAACTTTAGTGAATCAAGGAGATGTTTTTAAATATTTAATACCAATTTCAGAACCAAGTTTTAATTGGAAAAATTTGAATTTTAATGACGGAAGTTGGCTACAAGGCACTTCTGGTTTTGGCTATAATGATGGAGATGATAGTACAATTATACCTAATGGTACAAAATCAATTTACTTAAGAAAAACTTTTTTTATTGACGATATTGCAAATGTTTCTTCTTTAATCTTAGATATCGATTATGATGATGCTTTTGTGGCTTATATTAACGGGCAAGAAGTTGCACGAGCAAATATTAATGGAGTACCACCAACTTTTAATTCAAATACCATTCAAGATCACGAAGCAAAAATGTATTCTGGAGGTAAACCCGATCGATTTTCGATTTCAAATTTTGATACTGTTTTAAATAATGGCGAAAACATTTTAACCATTCAAGGGCATAATGTGAGTACAAATTCTTCAGATTTTACTGTTATTCCTTTTTTGTCCGCTATTTTTAAAACGCCGAATTCAATAGGAATTGATCCGCCAGCTTTTTTAGAATTGAAAAGTAATAATTTTCATACCAATTTTAAAATAGCTTCTAGTTCAGAAACGTTGTTTCTTACAAACGATTTTGGCAATATTGTAGACCAAATTACAGCAGAACAACTTCCACCAGACACGTCTATTGGTGTTTCTGTGAATTCTGGAAGTTTAGTTAATTACCTAGAAACTACGCCTGGTTTTCAGAATGCTACGAATGAATACTCTGGGGTTGTAAACAGTAGTGTTGTTTTTTCTGATGAAGGTGGTCTTATTGAAAGCCCTATAAATTTGGTATTATCTGGCAATACTGCTAATGAAGTTATACGCTATACAATAGGAGGAGAAGAGCCTACATCATCATCGTCAATTTATACAAACCCAATTAGAATAAATGCCAATAGTAGCATTAGAGCTAAAATATTTTCGAACAATCGTTTGCCTTCTTCAACATTTACAAAATCTTATATTTTAGCTGCAAATCATGCATTAGATGTACTATTACTGACAACAAATCCTAGAAACTTGTTTGATGATAATGCCGGTATTTATGTTTTTGGACCTGAAGGAACTTATGATAATAATGTGCCTTATTATGGCGCAAATTTTTGGGAAGATTGGGAAAGACCGATTCATCTTGCTTTTTATGAAAACGCTAGTGATGATTTTGCTGAATTTAATGGTGGTGTAAAAATATTTGGAGGATGGAGTAGAGGTCAGAATGATCAGCGTTCGTTATCGTTATTTGCTCGCGGACAATATGGAGACGCTGAGTTTAGACATTCTTTTTTTGATGAATTAAATTATAACGAATTTCAAGCTTTAGTTTTAAGAAACTCTGGACAAGATTGGCTAAAATCTTCAATAAAAGACATTATGTTAACGAGCTTAATGCGGAATTCTGGCTTAGATTTTCAAGAACATAATTCTGTTGCAACCTACATTAATGGAGTGTATTGGGGAATGTATAATATGCGTGAGAAAATAAATGAACACATGTTGGCATCTAAGCATAATATAGATGCTGATGATATCACTTTATTAACCAATAATGCCGAAGAGTTAGAAGGGAGCAATGCAGAATATAGAGATTTAATGTCTTACATAGGTACTACAGATTTATCTGTTAATGCAAATTTTGATTATGTAAATCAACAAATAGATGTAGAGGAATATNCTCTTTATCAAGCTGCAAATATCTTTTTTAATAATACAGATTGGCCAGGAAATAATATTAAATTTTGGAAACATCCAGCAGGTAAATGGCGTTGGATTATGTATGATACAGATTTTAGTTTTGGTCCTTTTTGGAATACAGGGAATTATTATGAAAATACTTTAAATTTCGCGCTAGAACCGAATGGACCTTTTTGGCCAAACCCTTCGTGGTCTACCTTATTATTTAGGAGATTAGTCACAAATATCGGCTTTAGAAACCGATTTATCAATAGATATGCAGATGAGCTAAACACGCGTTTTTTATCAGAAAATATAAAAAATCATATCGATCAAATTCATCAAAAAATAGTACCAGAAATAGATGCACATTATAACATTTGGGGAGAAAATCCAGCTGTAGCAACTTTTTATGTCCATCAGATGAAAATTTTTGCAGAAAACAGACCTTCTTTTGCTAAAAGCCATCTAAAGGCTAAATTTAACTTACCAGATTTTCATACGCTAACAATAACATCACAAAATACAGCTGAAGGTTTTGTTGAAGTTAATGAGAATTTAAAAATTCAAGAATCTACTTGGCGTGGAGATTATTTTGAAACGGTACCTGTACAGCTAAGAGCAATTCCAGAAGCTGGTTATGAATTTTCGCATTGGAGTGGAGCTATTACATCAACAGCAGATATAATAAGTTTAGATTTAAATAGTGCTTTGTCTATAAGTCCGAATTTTAAAAAATCTACCAATCAAGTTCCTTTGGTAATCAATGAAATAAATTATAAATCGAGCGTTTCTTTTAATGCGGATGATTGGGTAGAAATATACAACCCTAATAGTTTTTCTGTAGATATATCTAACTGGCAGTTAAAAGATGATGATGATACGCATATTTACAATATTCCAAGTGGTTCTTCTATACCAGCTAAAGAATATTTAATCATAGTAAAAGATATTTCAGATTTTACAGCTATGTATCCAGAAATTAAGAATTTTATTGGAGAATTCGATTTTGGATTAGGTACTTCTGATGCTGTTCGATTATTTAATGCGGATAACGTATTGCAAGATCAAGTAATTTATAATGCCACTTGGGCAAATTGTGCAGATGAAACCGGCAAAACTTTAGAGTTAATTTCTGCGGATTTAGATAATAGCTTACCAGAAAGTTGGGATTGTTCGAATACAAATGGGAGTCCGAATGCTATAAATGACGAAACACTTTCGAATGACGATAGTTTTACGAGCGATTTAAAAATTTATCCAAATCCTGTACAAAGTAAAATCTTTATTTCTGGTGATTTGGATGAATTTAGCATCCAAATATATAATGCTCTGGGTCAAGAAGTTTTAAGTAGAAAAAATACGATGAATATTGATGTAGCACCTCTTAATAAAGGATTGTATTTTATAACAATTACTGAAAAAAATAAAAGAACAACTTTAAAATTCATTAAAAATTAAAGTTGTTCTTCTAAAATTTATATCGGTAATTTCTACGCTAGGCAGAATTTCTACTCGCGTTAATATTACCAAACAAAGAACGCATCACCATTTTTTCATAGACTTCAATTTCACTGGTATCAGCCCCCGATTTTTGTAAATCTTGAATTTTCTTTAACGCATATTGTTGTATCGTTAATAATGGCAGTACTATTTTTTCCCTAATTTCTATGGATGCCTTTCCTACAGGGTGGTTTTCCATTAGTTCTGTATGCCCAGCAAGCTTTAATAATAAACGTTTTGTAGTTTTGTATTCTTCATAAATTTGTTTCCAAAACGTTCCATAAACAGGGTCATCAGCCATATAAGCAGTCAAGCCAAAGAATGATTTTGTTAAGCTCATCATACTATTTTCTAACAACGTTTTAAAGAAATCTGAAGCATTATAGAAATCAACTATTTCATCAAATCTGCCATCATCTTCGTATTTTTTTAAAGCAGTACCTACACCATAAAAACCAGGTACATTTTGTTTTAATTGGCTCCAACTACCCACAAAAGGAATAGCTCTTAATTGTGAAAAATCTAAGGTGTCTGAGTTTGAACGCTTACTAGGTCTACTACCAATATTAGTTTTTGCATAGTATTTTAACGTACTCATTTTTTCTAAATACGATAAAAACTGCGGATGATTTTTAAAATCTACATAGGTTTTATAACTCGTATTAGCCAGATCGTTTATCAGCTCTCTATGCTTTTCGTTTAATTGATCTTTGGTAAAAACCTCATTTTTAATACCAGAACTTATTAATTGTTCTAAATTATACTGTGAAGAATCTTCTGTGCCAAAATTAGAACTAATCGTTTGGCCTTGAATGGTTAATTGAATTTCTTTATCTTCAATTGTCGGTCCTAAAGAAGCATAAAATTGATGTGTTTTACCACCTCCTCTTGCAGGTGGTCCTCCACGACCATCAAAGAAAATAACTTCAATATCAAATTCTCTAGATACTTTTGTTAAGGCTTCTTTAGCTTTGAAGATTCCCCAGTTTGCCATTAAATATCCACCATCTTTGGTTCCATCAGAAAAGCCTAACATAATGGTTTGTTTGTTTTTTCTTTTGGATAAATGGTATCTATAAGATTTGTTTGAGTACAACGTACGCATTACACTTTCTGAATTCTCTAAATCGTCTACTGTTTCAAAAAGCGGAATTACATCTACGGGTAATTCGTTTTCAAAACCACATAAATTTAGCATTGCAAAAGTTTGCATTACATTCAGTGCAGTTTGGTTGTTGCTAATTATATATCTGTTTGCGCCACGTTCTCCATTTCTTTGCTGAATGGTTTTAAGCGCATAAATAGATTGTATGGTTTTTTCAGACATTTCATCTGTTAAAACTTCAGGATTTATATTCCCTTTTACCACAGCTAAAACTTCAATTTGTTCTTCTTCTGATAAACGATGGTAATTTGATGGAAAAGTAGTGTCTCCAGAGGCTAACAAATCATCTACAATTTGTGTAAATGCTTTGTGGTGTACTCTACTATCTTGTCTAAGATCTAAAGTTGCAAAATGAAAACCAAAAATACGCACCTTATTAATAAAGTCATTCAACTCTTCAATAAACAAAGAGTTGTGTTTTTCTCTTACAATATCTCTAGCTTTTTCTAACTCTGCTAACAGTATTTTTTGCGAAAAATTTACTTTTGTATAGCTTCTAACAACGTGTTTATACAAGCGTTTTTCAACGCCTGCTAAAATTTCTTGAACGCCATCAAAAGTAAAACGGCGTTTTAAACTTCTTATATCATTATAATAACTTCTTAAAATAGCTTGACGTAACTTTTCTGCAACATCTAAGGTAATTTGAGTGGTTACAAATGGGTTTCCATCTCTGTCTCCACCAGGCCAAAAACCAAGATCTATGATTTCATTGTCTATAGGTTTTCCATCATAAATATGCTGCTGTATGTAATTGTAAATTTTTGGGACTGAATGATAAAAAACGTTTTCTAAATACCAAATTAAACTTACGGCTTCATCAAAAGGAGTTGGTTTTTTCTTTTTATAAAACGGTGTTTTACCCAATTGAGCGAGTAGTTTTTTAATGAGTAATAAATCATCATTTTGTATGGCCTTGTCTAAATCTGTTATAATACCTAAAACAGTACCTGGATAAAATTGTGTTGGGTGTGCTGTTAAAACAATTCTAACTTTAAAATCTTCTAAATGCTTTTTTAATTCTTCTTTTTTGTTACTTAAAATAGCTGTTTCTTCAGAATTTTTTAAGGTTCCAAAACCTTCCATATTATTTACTATAGGAAAAGCAGCATCTTCAATAGCATCAAATAAAACAACTTGACGCTCTATGTATTGAATAAATTGGAATAGTAAATCTTTCTTATCTTTTTCTTTTGAAGAATCTTGATACTTTTTAAAAAACTTTTCTATAATTTGTGTTGGGTTTTTTCCGTTTTTAAAACCTTTTTCGCAAATTTTATGAAAAAGTGGTAATAAAACACCAGTATTATTTATGGTATCGAACGGAAGTGTAATAAATATGCTATTATAAATTTGATATTTAGACAACACATTGTCGTTAAATCTGGTTAATTGAGGTAATGCAGACATATTCGTTATAGTTTATATTGTAAAACTACAAAAATCAAAAAATAAAGAACCCTTGTTTTTAAGAATAATTTCTTTAAAAATTGCGAAATCGATATAAATTATAATGATTATTTTTTAAATGTTTAATTTCTGATAAAAAGTATTGAATTTGTTGTTTTTTATTCAGTAGGTTGTATAGAAAGTGGGTTAGGGCAATGCAAATTCCAACGAGTTGGATCGTTTTCTAATAAAAATCCTTTTAATAAATTCCGATCTTGGTATCTTCTGTAATCATCAAAAATATAAGCTGAAGGCACATTACTCAGGTTATTGGAATCTATAGACATCCGATTCAAATCTATGTCTAAAGGATCAACATAAACGAAATTAAAATGAGTAAGTTGTAATTTTTTATTAATGGCAGAGAAACTATTTTTATCGCTTATGGTTTTAGAAAACGTATAAATACTGACAGGTTTGCTTGATGAAGTTGTGTTCTTTTGTTGAGCGTTAACAGCACCACTAAAAAGAAAAATTAAAGCTAAAAAAAAGAGTTTAGTTTCCATATTTATTTAAATTTTTACTTCTTAATATAATTATCAAAAATTATACCGCTAATTTTTATTAAAATTTTGTAAACCTTCTTGTAGCCAATTATTATACGTATCTCTATCTGTATATTGTTGAGCGTTGTTTAAGACTTCCAAATCAGGACTCAATAATACATAATATGGCTGAGATGCATTTTTAAAATTAATTACTTGAAAAGTAGACCATTTATCGCCCACAGTTTGTATCTTTTTTATCTTACCATTTGCTTTTAAAAAGTCGAATTGTTGTGCTTCAGGTAATTCTTTATCATTGTCATCAACATACAAAGAAATTAAAATATAGTCTTCTTTTAACGTTTGATAAATATCTGGTTCGCTCCAAACATTTTCTTCCATTTTTCTGCAGTTTACGCAAGCCCAACCCGTAAAATCTAGTAAAATGGGTTTGTTGAGTTCTTTGGCTTTTGCTAAACCTTCATCAAAATCTTTGTAACAATCTAAGCCTAAAGGACAATTTGAATCTTGCTCGTAAATACTATAAAATTGTGGAGGTGGAAAACCACTTAATAGCGTCAAATTCCAAGTAGGATTTTTTAAAACACCTGGACTAATGTAGATGATAAAAGCGATGACTAAAGCTCCGAATGAAATTCTAGAAAAAGATAGTTTTTTGATGGGTGAGTCGTGTGGGAATTTAATTTTAGCAAATAAATATAAAGCCAATCCTATAAAAATTACAATCCAAATTCCGATAAAAACTTCACGTTTTAGCAAATTCCAATGAGCCACTAAATCTGCATTTGATAAAAATTTAAATGCCAAAGCTAGCTCTAAAAACCCTAAAACTACTTTGGTTGTGTTTAGCCAGCCACCAGATTTTGGTAAAGAATTTAACCAGTTTGGAAACAATGCAAATAACGCAAAAGGCAACGCTAAGGCCAAACCAAAACCAGTCATTCCGGCTGTAAGTTGTGTTGCTCCTCCATCCGAAGTTAAAGAACCTGCTAACAGAGAACCTAAAATTGGGCCGGTACAAGAAAAGGAAACAATAGCTAAAGTTAATGCCATAAAAAAGATACCGATAATGCCGCCAACAGAAGAAGCGGAATCCATTTTATTACCCCAAGAACTTGGTAATGTTATTTCGTAAAACCCAAAAAAAGAAAATGCAAAAAAGACCAAAACCACAAAAAAGAACATATTTAACCAAATATTCGTAGAAATGGTATTTAAAATTTCAGGATCTAAATTGTCTAAAAAATGGAAGGGTAAACTTAATAAAATGTATATGAAAACAATAAAAACCCCATATAAAATGGCATTGAAAATTCCTTTCTTTTTATTTTTAGATTGTTTTGTGAAAAAGGAAACGGTTAACGGAATCATTGGGAAAACGCAAGGTGTTAATAAGGCCAACAAACCACCAACAAAACCTAAAAAGAAAATACCAAA
>P_2C_Liq_3_UnCtyDRAFT_100334_pt1 | contig 14258 bp, 13 predicted proteins | sample Pon2CUnioCityCA_3_FD_9720 | JGI IMG/M metagenome (IMG submission 9720)
TCAATTTCGTCATGGTGCGCTCCAATAGCGTTGCAAACATCTGGTTTTTCTCCATATTTCTCTGCCCATTCCATTCCTAATAATGCATGTGGAAGTTCGCTTTCTGCGTGTGGTACTTTACCGATATCATGTAATAATCCTGCACGTTTTGCAACTTTAGAATTTAAGCCCATTTCTGCAGCCATAATGCCACAAAGGTTAGAAACTTCTCGCGAGTGTTGTAATAAATTTTGTCCGTAAGAAGATCTGTATTTCATACGCCCTACAGCTTTTACTAATTCTGGGTGTAAACCGTGAATTCCTAAATCGATAACTGTTCTTTTACCAACTTCTATAATTTCTTGGTTGATTTGATTTTCGGTTTTCTTAACAACTTCTTCGATTCTTGCTGGGTGAATTCTACCATCAGTAACCAATTTATGCATGGCTAAACGTGCAATTTCTCTTCGAACAGGATCGAAACAAGATAAGATAATAGCTTCAGGTGTATCATCAACAATAATTTCTACACCAGTTGCCGCTTCTAAAGCTCTAATGTTACGTCCTTCTCTACCAATAATTCTTCCTTTAACGTCATCTGATTCTAAGTTAAAAACAGATACACAATTCTCTACAGCTTGTTCAACCCCAACTCTTTGTATCGTTCCTAAAACAACTTTTCTTGCTTCTTGTTCTGCTGTTAGTTTGGCTTCTTCAATTGAAGTTTGTACAAAGGCCATAGCTTCTGATTTCGCTTCATCTTTTAAAGAGGATACCAATTCTTTTTTAGCTTCTTCAGCAGATAAACCAGAAATTTGCTCTAGCATATCTACATGACGTTTGTGCATTTTATCTAGGTCTTCTTCTTTCTTTTCTAAAAAATCTAACTTAAAATTATAATCATTTTCTTTTTGTGTTAAAGATTGATTTAAACGTTTGTTTTTATCGAGCTCTGAAGCCACTTTAGATTCTCTATCTCGAATTCTTTTTTCTACGTCAGAAATCTTTTTTTCTCTCGATAAAATTACTTTTTCATGCTCAGACTTTAACTCAATAAACTTTTCTTTTGCTTGTAAAATTTTATCTTTTTTTACTGATTCAGCATCAATTTTAGCCTCTTTAAGAATAGTAGCTGCCTCTTTTTTAGTTTCGTTAAGAAATTTTGTTCCTTTCGATTTTTCTATCATCTTAGAAATTGCAAAACCTATTGCTATCCCTACTAAAACTCCCATAATAATGGGTAGTATCATATCCTCCATAATTAAAATTTATATATAAAAAAAGCCTACGATAGGTTGGGTTTTTAAACTCCAATATGACATTTATAGGACTAACTAACTGTTCAAGGATCCAATTATATACTGAAACAGGGTTTCAGCACAATAGGCGTGCTTTAGTAGTATAGACTCATCCTTCATAATAGAATAGTGTTGAGTTTAATAAACAATTACTAACGTAGGCAGTGTGTTGTTAATGTATTTTAAAGAACTTACTCTAAATAAGCACTTACTAATTTTGTAAGCTCATTTATTTTTTGCATTTCTTCTTTTTTATTGTCAGTTTTATCTAAAGATAAGATTTCTAATTTTGCCGCGTATTGTAACGCAGCCATAGCTAAAACATCTTGTTTATCGCTAACTGCATAATTTTGCTCAAACTTAGCAATTAATTGGTTTATTGCGTTAGCCGCTTTACGCATACCTTCTTCTTCTTTAATGTTATTTACACTTAAAGGGTAGGTTCTACCTGCAATTACCACATTAATCTTTAATTTATTACTCACAATTTAAAGAACTTTATTCTTGTAACTGAACAATACATTTATCAATTTCTCTAATTAACGAATTTATTTTCAGTTTTGTATCTTTTGTATTTGTACTACTGCCTTCAATAGTTCTTGCAATTTTTAGCACATCAAATTCTTTTTTTTGTTGTTCTAAATTTTGCTTTGTTTCTAATAGTTGATGTTGTAATCTTGTATTATTTTGAAGCAATATTTCATTTTCTTTTTTTAAAAAATCATAATTAGAAAGTAAGTTTTGCAACGTTTTTTCTAATAAATGAATTGCTTCTAATGTATTACTCATATAACTTTTTAGAATAAACTATATGTACAAAGTTAACATTCTGTTTTAAATTTTACAACATTTTACTGCTTTTTTACTAATACACTGAAAGTAAACAAATTACTAAAAGAATGATTTTTACTATTTTTGCATCAAAATTATTGCCTTTTGAAATATTACCTCTTATTATTAATTGTATTCCTCCATTTTTTATCTTTTTCACAAGAAAAATATCCAAAAGATTATTTTAGAAATCCTTTAGATATTCCTATTTATTTATCTGGCTCGTTTGGTGAATTGCGAAGTAATCATTTTCACGCTGGCTTAGATATTAAAACGCAAGGCAAAGAAGGTTTAAAGGTTTTTGCTTCTGCAGATGGTTATGTGTCTCGAATAAAAGTACAACAATTTGGTTATGGAAAAGCAATTTATATTACGCACCCCAATGGTTTTACATCCGTTTACGGACATTTGAGTAAATTTAATGACGAGATTGAAGAATATGTAAAATCCGTCCAATATAAAAAAGAAAACTACGAAACTGGAAATCTGTTTTTTAAAGAGAATAAATTTCCTTTAAAAAAAGGAGATGTTATTGCGTTTTCTGGTGATACTGGAGGTTCTGGTAGCCCTCATTTACACTTCGAAATTAGAAATACAACTACAGAAAACATTATTAATCCTTTACATTTTGGTATAGAAGTTAAAGATACTACAGCACCTACGTTTCAATCATTAAAGGCATATGCATTAAGTGGTGATTCAAGAATTAATCAACAAAAAAAAAGTTTTCAAATACCTATTAAAAACTTAGGGAATGGTACATATAGTGCAGATAGAATTACAGCTAGTGGTACCATAGGTTTTGCAGCTAGTGTATTTGACAGATTTAATGGAATGCCAAACAAAAACGGAATTTACAGTCTAGAAATGTTACTAAACGGAAAACGTTTTTATTACCACGATGTAGAAACTTTTTCTTTTTCTGAAAGTAAATATCTTAATCTACATATTGATTATGAGCATTATAAAAAGTACAAAAGGCGCTATCAAAAAACCTTTAAAGAAACTGCCAATAAGCTTTCTTTTTTTTTTTTTTTTTTTGTGCAAATTATAGCTAAAGATTTTGAGGGCAACACTAGTACTATTAAAATACCTGTTGCTGGTAAAGAAAGTAATGCTATTTTTTCTGCACAAGAAGATACTACAACCTATAAAATTAACGCTAAAAAGTTTCATAAATTTACCGAAGATATAGTTACTATAGCTTTCCCAAAAAACACGTTTTATAAAGATTTGTATCTCGATTTTAAAGTTGAAGATCAAATCGCGAAAATTCATACGCCAACAGTTCCATTAAATAAAAGTTTTACACTAACTTTTAATGTTTCGAAATATACCGAAGCAGAAAAAGAACAGTTATATATTGCCAACTTAGAGTACCCAAAATATCCAAGATATTACTATACTCGAAAAAAAGACAGCACATTTTTTACCACTACCAAAACTTTAGGCAATTACACCTTACTATTTGATAAACAAAAACCTAAAATTAAATTGCTATATTTTAAAGACAACCAATCACTTGAAAACTCAAAAAGCTTAAAAGTTAGAATTAGTGATGATGATTCTGGCATTAAAAGCTGGAGAGCTACCATTGATGATGAATGGGTTTTAATGCAATACAATCATAAAAAAGGAATATTAACTTATAATTTTAATGATAAAAAATTGGTGGGTAACAAACATATCTTTAAACTTGTAGTTGAAGACAATGTTGGAAATACGAATGAAGTTTCTGCAACGTTCTATAAGAAATAAATAAACTAATTTTTGTGAAAAAAATACTCTTACTATTTGTTTTAATGCCCTGTTTTTTGATGGCTCAGAAAACCACTATTTTAAGAGGCACAGTAAAAAATAGTCAAAAAGAAAGTATAGAAAAGGTTTCCATTAAGTATGGAAAATCTGGAACGGTTACCGATGAAAATGGAAATTATCAAATTAGAATCCCTTTAAATGAAGAAGTTACCATAACGTTTAGTCACGTTTCCTACAAAAGTTTTGTTAGAAAAATTACCGCAAAAAGCCGAACTGTTATTCGCTTATCCCCCACTTTACTTTTAAAAACCGAAAATTTAGAAGAAGTTGTTATCAAAGATCAAAGAAATGCAGCTTCTGGAATTCAATCTATAGATATAAAAACCGTCAAAACTTTAATTGGGCCAAATGCCGGTATCGAAAATACATTAATGACTTTACCTGGCGTAAACAACAACAACGAATTAAGCACACAATACAATGTTAGAGGTGGTAATTTTGATGAAAACTTAGTTTATGTAAACGGAATTGAAGTATATAGACCTTTTTTAGTGAGATCTGGCCAGCAAGAAGGTTTGAGTTTTATCAACACGAATATGGTGCAGAATATTAATTTTTCTGCTGGTGGATTTCAAGCAAAATATGGTGATAAATTATCGTCTGTTTTAGACATCACCTACAGAAAACCAACGGAAACTGCTACAACTATTGATGCAAGTTTATTAGGCGCAAGCGTTACTTTTGAAGGACAGTTTTTAGATAAAAAGCTAAGCACCATAACTGGAGTTCGATATAGAGATAACAGTTTGTTTGTAAATAGCAAACAAATTGAAATCAATTTTAGACCACGTTTTACAGACATGCAAACCTATTTATCTTATGAATTTTCTGAAAAATTTAATTTGAATTTTTTAGGTAATTTTTCTTTAAATAACTACAACTATCGACCTTTATCTCGAAGAACACGTTTTGGCACAGTTGCCAATCCTNTAGAGTTGATTGTTTTTTATTCAGGTGAAGAAAACAATACCTATTTAACGTTGTTCGGTGCTTTATCTGCTGATTACAAGATAAATGATGATTTTACAATTACAACTACAGCGTCAAGATACAATACGCAAGAAGAAGAACATTTCGATATTGCAGCACAATACAATCTCGGTGAAGTGGACGCCAATATTGGCTCAGAAAATTTTGGTGAAGTTGAGTTTTCGCAAGGAATTGGCTCTCAATTAAATCACGCGCGTAACGATTTAGATGCTGTAATTACGAATTTACAAGTGAGAGGAAGCATAAAAAAAGAGAACAAACAATGGAATTTTGGTGTAAAATACCAAAAAGAAGATATTAGAGATCGAATTAGAGAATGGGAAATGATAGATTCTCTTGGATTTTCTATTCGGCCTCCTTTTCATTCGTCTAATAATCAACCTTATGAACCCTTTGAAGGAGAAATTGAACCTTTTCAGAATATTAGAAAAGATAATGAGGTTGTGATTCATAGGTTTTCTGGATTTGTACAATTCAATCAGCGTGCTTTTTGGAGCGACCACGAAGTTTTTTATAATATGGGAATTAGAGCTCATAGCTGGAGTGTAACAGGAAACGGAATTGATGCTAAAAATCAAATTATTATTAGTCCTAGAGCACAATTTGCCATAAAACCAGATTGGAAAAAAGACATGCTATTTCGATTTTCTGCTGGATTATATGCACAGCCTCCATCTTACAGGGAGCTAAGAGATTTTAATGGTAATTTAAATGTAAATGTGGAGGCTCAAAAATCGATTCATTTTGTATCTGGAATGGATTATAGTTTTACAATGTGGGAAAGACCTTTTAAATTAACCACAGAACTATATTACAAAGATTTATCTGATGTAAATGCGTACTCTATAGACAATGTAAGAATTCGATACAGAGCTGATAATGTTACTGAAGCCTATTCTTACGGATTGGATATGCGCTTAAATGGCGAGTTTGTACCTGGAAGTGAAAGTTGGGTAAGTTTAGGATATTTAAAAACTGAAGAAAACATTAATGATAGAGGTTATATTGCAAGACCTTCTGATCAACGTATAAAATTCGGAATTCTCTTTCAAGATTATGTGCCCAATTTACCAGATTTAAAAGCGTATTTAAATCTGGTGTATAATTCTGGTGTTCCTGGTGGTTCTCCATCCTATTCAGATCCCTATAATTTTCAAGAACGTTTGCGAGATTATAGACGTGCAGATTTAGGGGTTTCGTATGTTTTTGCGGATGCTAACAAACAATTTGATTCGGGTTGGCTCGCTAACTTTAAAGAATTAACAGCTGGTTTAGAACTTTTTAATATGTTCGATATTCAGAATGCAATTACCAATACTTGGGTTAGAGATGTGTATTCTAAAACACAATTCGGAATTCCTAATTTTATGACAGGTAGGGTTTTAAACTTTAAAGTAGCTATGATGTTTTAAGAAGGTAGATTACATTACTTTTTTATATTTTATCAACGCCCCAAACTCTTTTTTATAGATTTTTACCACTACTAAAAACAAACTGATTAAAAGTGGGCCAAAAATTAAACCTATAAAACCAAATAAAGGCACACCTACAATTACGCCAATTAATGTTATTAAAGGATGCACATCATCTATTTTTTTTAAAATATAAAGTCTAATAATATTGTCTGTAGAACCAACTACTACCAAACCGTAAATTAAAATACCCCATGCCGCAAAATTATCTCCATAAGACATGGTGAGTATAAAAACAGGCAAAATACCTAACAAGGTTCCAATAAAAGGAATCATAGAACCTACTGTAACTACAACAAACCAGAAAAAAGGATCTTTTATACCAAAAATTAAAAATCCCATTAAAGCAATAATACCCTGAGCAATAGCCACTAAAGGTATACCAATAGCATTAGAACGCACCATAGCTTGAGATTCTTTACCAATTACTTTTAAGTTTTTTTCGCTAATGGGTATGTATTCATATAATGATTGTCGCATTTGATTTCTATTCGTTAACATATAATACAGTATAAAATACATTAACCCAATAGCTATAAAAATGGTAAAAGTGCCGCCTGCAAAGTTTTCTAAGTTATCAGATATCCATACAGACATTTCTTTAGTATTTATTCTTGAACTTAAATCATAACCATATTCACTTTCAATTAAATTCATTTTATTCTGCACAACCTTGGCTATTTTTTCTGAATTTTCTACAGCATCGCTTACCTTGTCTCCCAACATAAAAACAATTCCTGATATTGGTAAAAGGATACAGATAAATGAAAAAACCATTAAGAATATAGCTGCAAAATGTTGATTCCAATTTTTATCGACAAAAAAAACCATCCACTTTCTTAACAGAACATAAATGGTTATTGCGCCCAAAACACCAGATAAATAAGGCAATAATTCTCGAAATATTAAAAATGCAAAAGATAAAATTAAAAGAAGAACAAATACTTGTCTTATTGTTTTTGGTGGAATTACATTTTTTTTCATACCGCAATTTAAAACATTTTGCTGTATGAGTTTAATGTTATTAATTTAAAAATTAATGCAAATACTATTTTCAGACAATCTTATGAATCTTCTTCTCTATTTACCAAATCCATAGCAAATGCTGGTAAACAAATAGCTATATATTCACATTCAACATCAAAAGGATTAGAATATTGTACGCGCACATTTTTTTCTATTTTGATAGATTGCCCAGCTTCTAAAACAATAATCTCGTCTGCGATAATAAATTGTTTTTTACCTCTAATAATGTATGTATATTCTTCGAAAGCTGGAGTTTGAAAAGGTTCTTTCCATTTTGGTGGGGCAATCATGTGTGCAATACTAATACCCGATTCTTGGTTTGTTGCATTGCCAAAATGTTCTTCAATTAATTTATCATCTGTTGTAGGTACAACAAATGGCGCTTTTTGAATCGTATATTTTTTTTTCATAAAGGTTGGTTATTACTTGCTTAATTTGAATCGTTTTACAACAACTATTAGATTCATCACAAAAGATGCCGAAATAAATACAGTATTAGATTTTTTTAGAAAAAAAACTAATTAAACCAAACTACAAAAGATTTTATCTTAGCCAAATCTGGAATTTGCTCTAAAGTTACTTTTTGGGTGCTAAAACTACTTAAACCCAATTCGCTTTTATCAATTGCAATAGTTGCGTTTAACTCATCAACAAATAAGGTAACCGATCTTAATGTAGATTCTGGTCTTAAACGATTTGCTGCGTTAATTTCTGAAAAACTTGAGTTTAAATTGATACCTTCTTTTGTTTTAAAACGTGCATCATGAATTTCTATACTTTTAATTGTTGATGTAGAATCTAACTGCTCATTAGGTACAATAGTTAAGAGCAACTTCCCTCCTTTTTCGAAAACCAAATATTCATCATCATCTTGAAAATAATTATCTCCTAAAGCACCTTCACTGAGGTTTTCTACAATAGAATCTTTTGCAAAAATTCTACTTAACTCTTTTACCGTCGTTTTTGGTGTAATTACACCTACTTTTCCTTTTTCGATGATAAACTTGTTGTTGTTATTACAACCAATTATTAAAAGAGATGCTATAAGTACAAGTAAAAAGCTTTTTTTTATCATTATTGTTTAATTTTTATAAACGTAAAACGTTGTTTTTTTAATTTTGTTATTTAATTACCTTTTTTAAAATTCCGAAAACGGCTCTTATAAAGGTGGCACTTGTTAGTACTTTTACTAAAGGATCTTGTCTTGTACTGCGTCTCGTAGAAGTTCTTGCTCTAGATTTTTCTTTAGCCAATCGTTCTTTTTCTTCTTGAGCCTCGGCATCTTTAATGGCTTTTTGTTCAGCCTTATTGATGTTATTTATTTTTTCATTCAACAATTCGTAAGCACTTTCGCGATCTAAATTTTCGTTGTATTTGTAAAACAAACGCGAATTATTAATCACACTTTTAAGCTCTTTGTCTGTTAAAATATCCATTCTGCTCATTGGGGCACGCAACATTGTTCTTGCTAGCGGCGTTGGAATTCCTTTTTCGTTTAAAACCGATACAAATGCTTCTCCAATACCCAATTGTGTTAAGACTTCTTTGGTGTCATAATATTGAGAATCTGGGTAATTTTCAGCAGCTAATTTAATTGCTTTTCTGTCTTTAGCTGTAAATGCTCTTAATGCATGTTGTACTTTTAAACCGAGTTGTGCTAAAATATCTTCTGGCACATCTTTTGGATTTTGCGTAACGAAATACAAGCCAATACCTTTTGAACGAATCAACTTCACAATACTTTCTATTTGATTTAATAAAGCTTTAGAAGCTTCTTCAAATACCAAATGTGCTTCGTCTATAAAAATGATGAGTTCTGGTCTGCCAGAATCTCCTTGTTCAGGAAACGTTTCATACACTTCTGCCAACAATTGTAGCATAAAGGTTGAAAATAATTTGGGCTTATCTTGAATATCTGTTAATCGTAATACAGAAATAATACCTCGTCCCTTTTCATCAACTCTGGTTAAATCTTCGACATCAAAAGATTTTTCACCAAAAAACAAATCGCCACCTTGTTGTTCTATCTCTACAATTTTACGCAAAATGGCACCTGTAGATGATGTAGAAATTCGCCCATATTCTGCTTGAATTTCTTCTTTACCTTCATTTGTTACAAATTGTAAGACCTTTTTAAAGTCTTTTATGTCTAATAATGGTAATTTATTATCATCACAATATTTAAAAATGATGGAAACAATGCCGCTTTGTGTTTCTGTTAAATCTAAAATTCTTGATAACAAAACTGGACCAAATTCAGAAATTGTGGCACGCAAACGTGTACCCTCTTGTTCAGAAAGCGTTAATACTTCTATTGGAAAGCTTTTTGCTTCGAAAGGAAAGCCAATTTTTTGGTGACGCTCGTCTATTTTTGGATGCCCAGGACTTGCTTTTGCCAAACCAGATAAATCTCCTTTAATGTCCATTAACAAAACAGGGATTCCTTTTTCTGATAAATTTTCTGCTAAAACCTGCAAGGTTTTTGTTTTACCTGTACCAGTTGCACCAGCTATTAATCCGTGTCTATTTAAAGTTTTTAGCGGCACTTTTACGATAGCATTTGTTATGGTTTCTTCACCTAACATGGCTGCACCTAGCTCCATAAATTCGCCTTTGGTATGGTAACCATTATTGATGTATTCAAAGAACTTCTCTTGTTGACTCATTATCATTCTTAAATTTAAAAAAAGCTGAATCACGTTCAGTTTACGAGCATAAAAATAATCAAAGTTTGATTGTTAGAAAATAAAAAGTCAAATTTGTTTAGTCTATCCAATTCTTAAACTCTTTTACACGTTCTCTACTTACAATAATTTCAGCTTCATTATAAGAATGTAAAACCAATTTTAAGCGAGAATTAGAATACGCAACAATATCTTTTATCGCATTAATATGTAAAATAAAAGTGCGGTTTACTCTAAAAAAATAGTTTGGATTTAAATCATTTTCCAAACTTGTTAAAGAATGGTTTATAATATAATTACTTTCAAACGTTTTTAGAAACGTTGCGTTTTCAAAGCTATAAAAACAATGTACTTCATCTACTTTTATAATTTTTATCTTCTTCCCAACTTTCACTGTAAAAGATTCTTTATAAATTTCTACATTATAATTAGAAACCAATTGCTTAAATTTTTCTAAATCTTCTTCTTTTTGATGTATACTTTTTGCTTTATCTATTGCCTCTGATAATTTGTATTTATTAATAGGTTTTAACAAATAAGAAACACTATTATAATCGAAAGCTTTGATACTATAATTGCTGTACGCTGTTGTAAAAATAATTTTTGACGTAATTTTTATGTCTTTAAAAATCTCGAAACATAAACCATCAGAAAGTTGAACATCTAAAAAAATAATATCTGGCTGCTTGTTTTTTTTAAACCAAGAAATTGTTGTTTTTACAGAACTTAGATTTTCTAAAATCTCAATTTCGAAATTTTTTAGAAACCTCTCTAATCTTCTTACTGATGGTAATTCGTCTTCTACAATTATTACTTTCATTATATGGTTTCTAAAATTGGTAATTGTATTTTGTAACTATCCTCTGTATTATGAATCATTACTTTTTCATCTGTAAAAAAAGCAATTCTTTTTCTAATATTTTCAATTCCTTTTTGAGAAGTTTTTATTGATGTTAATTTGGCATTCTTATTATTTTCTACAATTATAAAGTTTTCTGTGGATGAAATTATAACCTCAACGTGATGATTTTCATTGATTTCATTATGTTTTATTACATTTTCTAACACTTGCTGTAAAATAGTGGAAACAATATATTTTTCTTTTACTTTTTCATCAATATTAATTTTAAAAGTAAAACCATTTTCAAATCTATCTTTTAATAATTCTAAATAAGCTTTTGCAAAATTAATTTCATCTTTTACCATAACAACATCTTCTTTTTCTTGCTCTAAAAAATAGCGATAAATATGCGATAAGTTTTCAGAAAACTGAACTGCTTTTTTAGGGTTTTCCTCAATTAAACTGGTTAATACATTAATATTATTAAACAAAAAATGTGGACTTATTTGATTTTTTAATTGCTGATAATTTAATTGAGATTCTAGAGTTTGTTGTTTTAAAACTGTTTCTTCTTGTTTGGTTATTAAAGTTAAATAATATAAGTGTATTAAAATAATTACAAACAAAAAATAGGGGAAAAAGATAATTACTGATGGAATTATTGACCTAATTAAAACCTCTGAAAAAACCCTATAAGCTAGATTAGTTAATACTTCAGAAATTAGAGAAAAAAAACAAAACACTATTATTGAAATTATATAAAACAGTATAACATTATATTTTTTCTGTCTATAAAATCTACTCTTAAAAAACTGAATACTCAAAATTGATAATAATACACCTAATGGAAATAATTTAAACCATACTAGAATAGCGTTACTATAATGGATTAATATAAATATTAAAATCATATAAATTAATGCTCCTGTAAACGGAATGAGTAAAACGTATTTCCACGAAAATGAAATATTATTTAGGGTTGTTTTTTGATTTCTTCTAATTTTTATTCGAATCAATTGAAAAACTGTACTGAAGAAACTTATAAAGAAACTTATGAAAACTACTCTTCCAAATACGGCATCAAAAAACTTAAAATTTGGTCTAATTACAAAGAATTGAAAATATATAATTTCAAAAAGCCCAACTAAAAAAATTGACAAAAGACCAGATTTAAGAATATTGGAACTGTTCTTCTTGTTTTTATCAAAAAAGAAAAAAGAAAAGAAAATCGGAAAAAAGAAAAGAGAAAAGCTTAACGGAAGATTTTTAAAAATATTTGCAATTTCTTGTTCATTTATTTGATTTGTTAATTCTAACACTAAAAATGATAATAAGTGTAAAATAATTGTGACTGCAAATGCAATTAAAAAAGGCTTAAAATATTTCTTCATAATTTCTAATTTTCATCAAAAGTGAAGAAAATCACCAATAATAAAAAAAGAAATATAGTGAATTGTAATTTTAAAATAGTGAGTTGTAACTTTAATAAAAACTGACTGCGTCAGTCTATCCAATTCTTAAACTCTTTTACACGTTCTCTACTTACAATAATTTCGTTTTCGGAATACGAATTTAAAATCAATTTTAAACGAGAATTTGAATAGGCAATAATATCTTTTATCGCGTTAATATGCACTATAAAAGTACGGTTTACTCTAAAAAAGTGTTCTGGATCTAATTGCTCTTGCCATTGCTCTAAAGAATTATCTAACAAGTAATTTCTGTTTTCTATTGTGTGAATGTAGGTGGATTTATTTTCACTATAAAAACATTCAATTTCATCAATATGAATAATTTTAATGTGCTGCCCGACCTTTATTGATAATCGTTTTTTGAATTTACGGTCTACTGGGTTTACTAATAATTTTCGAATATCATCTAAATTTACTTGAACATCAGATTGCTGAGGCTGTAGTGTTTTAAATTGATTTACAGCAGCTTCTAATTCATCATCATCAATAGGTTTTAATAAGTAATCAATAGAATTTAGTTTAAAGGCTTTTAATGCATATTCATCATAAGCTGTGGTAAAAATAATGGCAGCATTTACTTCTATCTCTTCAAAAATCTCGAAAGATAATCCGTCCGATAATTGAATGTCTAAAAAAATTAAATCTGGGTGTGGGTTGTTTTGTAGCCAATTGAGCGATTCTTCTACAGAATGTAACATTTGTTGCACCTCGATATCTAATGCAGCCAACATTCTGTTTAATCTTCTTGCTGCCGGTTTTTCGTCTTCTATAATTAGTACGTTCATCTTATTGTTCTATTAATTTACTGGTATTTTATGGGTGATATAAGCTCCTAAAAAAATCGTATATCGTAAGCATACTTCTTTAAATAATATGTATTATAATTATTGTAACTTTTTTCTTTTTTCATCTTTATCCATCAACTCTTTAATTTTACGATCTTCCCAATCTTTACCAAAACCTAGAGATTTAAATCCAAATACACCCAACCAATGAAAAAACATTCCTATCCCCCAGAAAAAAGCGGTAGAATAGGTTCCGAAATTTGTAATTGCTTCTCCAAAAGTATCTCCACTTTGCATTAATCCGTAGACTATAATTCCACTTAAAAAAAGATTTACCAATACATAAACGATTAGGTGAATGTAAAAACCTTTAATTTCTTTCACCCTTTTTTTAGCCCTTATATAATTTTGCCCTTGTGTAAAATCTTCTTGTATCATATTACTTAATATTATTTATAATTTCTTTAATTTTTCTTTCTTCCCAATTTTTTCCTAATCCCAAAAATTCAAAACCAAAAACACCCAACCAATGAAAAAACAGGGCAATAATCATACCTCCTAAAGCAAACCAAAAAAAGTGAAAGCCTGGTACAAATTTAAAATTGACAAAAACAATTAGTGGAAAAGAAAATAAATTGACAATTAAATGAATGTAAAAGCCTTTGATTTCTTCTGTTTGCTTTTTAGCTTTTAAATAATAGTGTTCTTGTATATATTTTGAATCTTCTACACCTTCATTAACATCATTATTACCTATAATTTCTTTTATCTTTTTATCTTTCCATTCCTTTTTAAAATCCATTTTAGAGAAAGCAAAAACGTTAATCCAATGAATTNNCAAACCCAAACACCAAGCACCAATAGCATACCAAAACCAATGAAACTGTGGAACTGTTTGTAAATTGATGAAAATTAAAAAAGGTAATATAAAAAACGATGCTATAAAATGAGTGTAAAAACCTTTGATGTCTTTTACCTTTTGCTGTGCTTTTAAATTTAAATGATGGTATATATAATTTGATTGCATATTGACTAATTGTTGTTCATAAATTCTTTAATTTT
>P_2C_Liq_3_UnCtyDRAFT_100336_pt1 | contig 14204 bp, 10 predicted proteins | sample Pon2CUnioCityCA_3_FD_9720 | JGI IMG/M metagenome (IMG submission 9720)
CGCCTGCACGCCGGCCTCTCGGAGCGGGCCGTAAACGCCTGCTGCACCTGGCATGCGGCAGGTTACGGCGGGCGCCTGGGTGCGGTTGCGCGGGAAGATTTCCCCATTTCTGACGTCTATCCCAAGTTTGCGCCTTGGCCGGAAGCGCTGGTGCGCGAAAGCCAGGCGGCCTATGGCCAAGATATTGACGCGCTTGGCCGAGCCCACGAGATCACAGTTCTCGAATGATGTGTTTCAAAGGGTTGAAACACCGCTCAAGTCAGCGTATCTGCGCTTAATCACTAATGTTCTGAGGATCATCATGGCGCGCACGAACCCATTTCAATTTATCCAGCAGACACGGGCGGAGATCACAAAGGTTGTGTGGCCCACCCGCCGCGAGGTTTTGATCACCACTGCGATGGTCTTGGTTCTGGCGATCATTGCTGCGATTTTCTTCTCTGGCATCGATGCTGTGATCCGCTTGGGGCTGCGCTCTGTCTTAGGCATGTTCTAAACAAGTCCGATGCCGGCTCTTGAAAATAGGGGCCATGGAGGGTACTGGGCTTACGAACAACTCATGGCGTGCGGCGATTCGGCCTCACGCCCGTTTTCATTTAGCGCCGAATGCGTTGACGTTTGAATTTTCGGGCCAGGCCCGATCAAGGTGAAGGGCCATAAAATGGCAAAAAGATGGTATTCCGTAAGTGTTCTGTCGAACTACGAAAAGAAGATCGCAGAGGCCATTCGCCAGTCGGCTATCGATTCCAATATGGAAGAGCAAATCGAAGAGGTTTTGGTTCCTACGGAAGAGATAATCGAGGTGCGCCGTGGTAAGAAAGTGACCACAGAGCGCCGCTTCATGCCGGGCTATGTTTTGGTGCGGATGGAGCTGTCTGACGAGGCCTATCACCTGATCACCTCCATCAATCGCGTCACTGGATTTTTGGGCCCACAGGGTCGCCCCATGCCGATGCGCGATGCCGAGGTGAACCAAATCTTGAACCGCGTTCAAGAGGGTGAAGATACACCGCGCACATTGATTCATTTTGACATCGGTGAGCAAGTTAAAATCAACGGTGGGCACTTTGAAGGCTTTGACGGCAACGTCGAAGAAGTCGATGATGAGAACCAACGCTTGAAAGTGACCGTGTCCATTTTTGGCCGCGCCACCCCCGTGGAATTGGAATTCACTCAGGTCTCAAAACAGGTCTGAGCGATCTGCGCCTCTGGCGCAATCTGCCCGTTGGGGCATGTGGGAGGTTTCTGTCACGCGTGACAGGCCGGACCACATCAACATAGCCCAGTGATCGCGATCATGGGTGTTTGAAAAAGGAGCAGCCGAAATGGCTAAAAAAATCGCTGGTACGATGAAACTGCAGATTCCTGCAGGTGCAGCAAACCCCTCCCCGCCAGTGGGCCCTGCATTGGGTCAACGCGGGATCAACATCATGGAATTCTGTAAAGCGTTTAACGCAAAAACAGCCGATATGGAGCAAGGTGCACCTTGCCCGACTGTGATTACATATTACCAGGACAAATCTTTCTCCATGGAAGTTAAGACACCGCCGGCGTCTTACTACCTGAAGAAAGCCGCGGGCCTGAAGCCTGTTGGCAAGCGCAACCGCCCACGCGGTGCGGAAAATCCAGGTCGTGAAACTGTGGCAACCGTTACAGTCGCTCAGGTGAAAGAAATCGCTGAAGCGAAAATGAAAGATCTGAATGCCAACGATATCGAAGGCGCAATGCAAATCATCCTGGGCTCAGCTCGGTCTATGGGCATAGAGGTGAAGTAAGATGGCAAAATACGGAAAACGCACCACCACCGCACGCGCTGCATTCGCTGGCAAATCCATGGTCACAGTTGAAGAGGCTGTGGCGCTGATCAAAAGCGTCGCGACTGCGAAATTTGATGAATCACTTGAGATCGCGATGAACCTTGGTGTTGACCCACGTCACGCCGATCAAATGGTTCGCGGCACAGTGAACCTGCCCAACGGCACAGGTAAATCCGTTCGGGTTGCTGTCTTTGCCCGTGGCCCGAAAGCTGAAGAAGCTTTGGCTGCCGGTGCAGATGTTGTTGGCGCAGAAGATCTGATGGAAATCGTGCAAGGCGGCAAGATCGACTTTGATCGCTGCATCGCGACACCGGATATGATGCCCGTCGTGGGTCGTTTGGGCAAAGTGTTGGGCCCACGCAACCTGATGCCAAACCCGAAAATTGGGACGGTGACGATGGATGTCAAAGAAGCGGTTGAAGCGGCTAAAGGTGGTCAGGTTCAATTCAAAGTCGAAAAAGCTGGCGTTATTCACGCGGGCATCGGCAAAGTATCCTTTGATGATGCGAAATTGGCTGAAAACGTGCGCTCCTTCGTGGATGCAGTCTCCAAAGCCAAACCGTCGGGTTCCAAAGGCGCTTACATGAAGAAAATCGTTTTGAGCTCAACAATGGGCCCAAGCGTAACTTTGAACGTTGACAGCGCGACAGGCCAATAAGCCGCACTGTCTCTTGTATTCATAAAAATGGCGGGCTCTTGGGTCCGCCATTTTTCGTTTGTGGCGTCCGCAGGGCGCGTCGATTTTAGTCTTTGGCCAAAAACCATTTGAGCCCTTGCCCAATCCTTGCGAATCCCCTAAACGAACCCTCGACCCCCTGGCACTTTGTGACCGGGGTGTCATTCTGTCCGAGATGGTGGGTGCCGTGAGGCTTAATTTCCTGCCTGAGATGGAGATTAGGACGAATTTCCGGAAGGGTTCCTTCGGGTGATTTTGGCTTTGGTCTCATATCATGGACTCTAACGTGGCGGGAAACTGCCACAGAACTGAGCCGAGGGGACCTTAAAAGCCCCTCATAATTTGGAGTGAAACTGTGGATAGAGCACTGAAAGGGAAGTTGGTCGAAGAACTCGGTCAAATCTTTGAAAGCTCTGGCGTCGTGGTGGTTAGCCGCTACGAGGGTATGACAGTTGCTGAAATGCAGGACCTGCGCGCGCAAATGCGTGAAGTTGGTGGGTCTGTGCGTGTTGCCAAAAATAGGCTCGCCAAAATCGCCCTTGATGGGAAGCCTTGCGCAAGCATCGCAGACCTTCTGACGGGTATGACCGTTCTCGCTTATTCCGAAGACCCTGTGGCTGCTGCCAAAGTGGTTGAGGCGTACTCAAAAGGCAATCCAAAGCTGGATATCCTGGGTGGTGCGATGGGCGAAAACGCATTGGACGTCGCCGGTGTCAAAGCTGTTGCCGCAATGCCAAGTCGCGAGGAGCTTATTGCTTCCATCGTGGGTTGCATTGGTGCACCTGCCAGCAACATCGCCGGGGCCATTGGCGCACCTGCAAGCAATATCGCAAGCATTCTCTCGACCATCGAAGAGAAGGCTGCTTAAGCAACCAAACATCCTCGTGGGTTTAAACCCGTCGTTGGAACACACTTATTAATTGGAAAGAGTCTAAAATGGCTGATCTGAAAAAACTTGCAGAAGACATCGTTGGTCTGACACTGCTCGAAGCACAAGAACTGAAAACTATTCTGAAAGATGAATATGGCATTGAGCCCGCTGCTGGCGGCGCTGTCATGATGGCTGGTCCTGCTGGCGATGCTGGCGGTGCAGCTGAAGAGCAAACAGAATTCAACGTAATTCTTGTTGCTGCTGGCGCATCTAAAATCAACGTCATCAAAGAAGTCCGCGCCATCACTGGCCTGGGTCTGAAAGAAGCTAAAGAATTGGTAGATGCTGGCGGCAAAGCTGTCAAAGAAGGCGTCGACAAAGCTGAAGCTGACGACATCAAAGCCAAGCTCGAAGCTGCTGGCGCTGAAGTCGAAGTAAAGTAATTTCAGACCTGTTCTGAAATTGGCTGGGGGCAGTTTTCTGCTCCCAGCCTTTGCCGTCTTAAAGCTACAGGGCGAAAGCCTTTGCGATAAGACAGCAGATCTTTCCTGATAGGCGCCCAAATGGGGGCGTCTTTCAGGGTAGGTTCATAGGTCGGGCGAGTGTCTTTGGGACGACATTCAAGAATAGGCCGAACCACAACCCGTTCTCAGATGTGCGCATCGCCGGTCCCCGACGGCAATGCGACAGTCGAGATGAAAGGTTACGTAACGCATGGCTATGTCATTCCTAGGTCAAAAACGTTTGCGCAAATATTACGGTAAAATCCGTGAAGTTTTAGAAATGCCAAATTTGATTGAGGTTCAAAAATCCTCATATGATTTGTTCTTGAAATCCGGTGATTCCCTACAGCCGCTCGACGGCGAAGGCATCAAGGGTGTTTTTCAATCGGTCTTCCCGATTAAAGATTTTAACGAAACCGCAATTTTGGAGTTCGTAAAATACGAGCTGGAAAAACCAAAATATGATGTGGAAGAGTGCCAACAGCGCGACATGACATATGCAGCTCCCTTGAAGGTGACGCTGCGCTTGATCGTGTTTGATGTAGATGAAGACACCGGTGCGAAATCGGTTAAAGATATCAAAGAGCAAGACGTCTTCATGGGCGATATGCCGTTGATGACACCGAACGGCACATTTGTGGTCAATGGCACAGAGCGGGTGATTGTTTCCCAGATGCACCGCTCCCCTGGTGTGTTCTTCGATCATGACAAGGGCAAATCCCATTCTTCGGGTAAATTGCTGTTTGCTTGCCGGATTATTCCCTACCGCGGCTCTTGGCTCGATTTTGAGTTTGACGCCAAAGACGTGGTTTACGCGCGCATCGATCGCCGCCGTAAATTGCCTGTGACCACTTTGCTTTATGCGCTGGGTCTCGACCAAGAGGGCATCATGGATGCCTATTATGAAACCGTGGATTATACCTTCAAAAAAGGCAGCGGTTGGGTCACCAAATTCTTCCCAGAGCGTGTGCGGGGCACACGTCCAACCTATGATTTGGTCGATGCAAAAACGGGCGAGATGATTGCTGAAGCCGGCAAGAAAGTGACGCCACGCGCGGTCAAGAAATTGATCGACGAAGGGGCTGTGTCAGATCTTCTGGTGCCTTTCGATCAAGTCGTTGGCAAATTCGTTTCCAAAGACATCATCAACGAGGAAACCGGCGCCATTTATGTGGAAGCGGGTGATGAGTTGACTTGGGAGCTGGACAAAGATGGCGAAGTCATCGGCGGGTCTTTGAAAGATCTGTTGGATGCCGGCATCACCACAATCCCAGTGCTCGACATCGATAATGTGAATGTGGGCGCCTACATGCGCAACACAATGGCGATGGACAAGAATATGTCTCGCGACACAGCATTGATGGATATTTACCGCGTGATGCGTCCGGGTGAGCCGCCCACCGTGGATGCGGCCTCTGCCTTGTTTGACACGTTGTTCTTTGACAGTGAGCGCTATGATCTCTCTGCCGTGGGCCGGGTGAAAATGAATATGCGTTTGGCTTTGGATGCAGAAGATACCGTGCGCACATTGCGCCGCGAAGATATCGTTGCCTGTGTCAAAGCCTTGGTTGATTTGCGCGATGGTCGCGGTGATATCGACGATATTGACCACCTCGGCAACCGCCGGGTGCGCTCGGTTGGTGAGTTGATGGAGAACCAATATCGCGTAGGTCTGTTGCGTATGGAACGCGCAATTAAAGAGCGGATGTCCTCTGTCGAAATCGACACTGTGATGCCGCAAGATTTGATCAATGCGAAACCTGCGGCTGCTGCTGTGCGTGAGTTCTTTGGCTCCAGCCAGTTGTCACAATTCATGGACCAAACCAATCCCTTGTCGGAAGTCACTCACAAACGCCGTCTCTCGGCGCTTGGCCCTGGCGGTTTGACCCGTGAGCGTGCTGGTTTTGAAGTGCGCGACGTGCACGCCACCCACTACGGTCGGATGTGTCCTATTGAAACGCCAGAGGGGCCGAATATTGGTCTGATCAACTCATTGGCGACATTCGCACGTGTGAACAAATATGGCTTTATCGAAACACCTTACCGCAAAGTTGTGGACGGTGTTGTGACCGATGATGTGCAATATATGTCTGCCACAGAAGAAATGCGTCACACGGTGGCGCAGGCCAACGCGGCATTGGATGAGAACGGTAAGTTCAAAAATGATCTGGTCTCAACCCGCCAAAATGGTGATTACACTTTGGCGCAATCCAGCGCTGTTGATTTGATCGACGTGTCGCCAAAGCAGTTGGTCTCCGTTGCGGCCTCCTTGATCCCATTCCTTGAAAATGACGATGCCAACCGTGCTTTGATGGGCTCGAACATGCAGCGTCAAGCCGTGCCATTGCTGAAGGCGGAAGCGCCTTTGGTTGGGACCGGTATTGAAGAAGTGGTGGCGCGCGATTCCGGTGCGGCGATCATGGCCAAGCGCGGCGGTATCATCGACCAAGTGGATGCACAGCGGATCGTGATCCGGGCCACGGAAGATCTTGAGCTTGGTGATGCGGGTGTGGATATCTACCGCATGCGCAAATTCCAGCGCTCAAACCAAAATACCTGTATCAACCAACGCCCCTTGGTGAAGGTTGGCGATTATGTTCGCAAAGGCGAAGTGGTCGCCGATGGTCCCTCCACTGATATCGGTGAGTTGGCCTTGGGCAAGAACGTGGTTGTCGCCTTTATGCCTTGGAACGGATATAACTATGAAGATAGTATCCTGATCTCAGAGCGTATTGTGCGCGATGACGTGTTCACCTCGGTTCACATCGAAGAATTTGAAGTGGCCGCGCGCGACACCAAACTTGGCCCTGAGGAAATCACCCGTGATATTCCGAACGTTGGCGAAGAGGCTCTGCGCAACTTGGACGAAGCGGGCATCGTGTATATCGGTGCGGAAGTGGGTCCAGCGGATATCTTGGTTGGTAAAATCACACCAAAAGGCGAAAGCCCGATGACACCAGAGGAAAAGCTCTTGCGGGCGATCTTCGGGGAGAAGGCCTCTGACGTGCGCGACACCTCTTTGCGTCTGCCACCGGGTGACTATGGCACAATCGTGGAAGTGCGTGTGTTCAATCGCCATGGCGTTGAAAAAGATGAACGTGCTTTGCAGATCGAGCGTGAAGAAGTTGAGCGTTTGGCGCGCGACCGTGACGATGAGCTGACCATCTTGGATCGCAACATCTATGCACGTCTGCGGTCGATGATTGAAGGCCGCGAGGCTGTGAAAGGTCCAAAAGGCACCAAGGGCGGTCTTGTGAGCGCTGAATTGCTGGATGAGACACCCCGCAGCCATTGGTGGCAGTTCGCCATGAAAGAAGAGGGCGATGCCCAGGTCGTTGAAGCGCTGAATGAACAATATGAAGCGCAAAAACGCACCCTGGATGCCCGCTTTGAAGATAAGGTCGAAAAAGTTCGCCGTGGTGATGATCTCCCGCCGGGCGTGATGAAAATGGTCAAAGTATTCGTAGCGGTGAAGCGCAAGCTGCAACCGGGCGATAAAATGGCCGGTCGTCACGGCAACAAAGGTGTCATCTCCAAAGTTGTCCCAATGGAAGATATGCCTTTCTTGGGTGACGGGACACCTGTGGACTTCGTTCTGAACCCGCTCGGCGTGCCGTCACGGATGAACGTCGGCCAAATTCTTGAAACCCACATGGGTTGGGCCGCGCGCGGCTTGGGAATTCAGATTGATGAGGCCTTGGGTGAGTATCGCCGGTCTGGTGACTTGACCCCTGTGCGTGACGCTATGCGGATTGCTTACGGCGATGACGTCTATGCGGAAGGTATTGAGGGCATGGATGAGGCCTCATTGCTGGAATCGGCTGGCAATGTCATCAATGGTGTTCCAATCGCAACGCCTGTGTTTGACGGTGCGAAAGAAGCAGATGTGAACGACGCATTGCGCCGGGCAGGCTTTAGCGAAAGCGGACAGTCGGTCTTGTTTGATGGCCGTACAGGCGAGCAATTTGCCCGCCCTGTGACGGTGGGCATCAAGTATCTTCTGAAATTGCACCACCTTGTGGATGACAAAATTCACGCACGCTCTACTGGTCCATACTCGCTGGTCACCCAGCAGCCATTGGGCGGTAAAGCGCAATTTGGTGGTCAACGCTTTGGGGAGATGGAAGTTTGGGCGCTGGAAGCTTATGGCGCGGCTTACACCTTGCAAGAAATGCTGACGGTGAAATCGGATGACGTTGCTGGCCGGACGAAAGTCTATGAAAGCATCGTGAAGGGTGAGGATAATTTCGAAGCTGGAATTCCAGAATCGTTTAACGTTCTTGTCAAAGAAGTCCGTGGCCTTGGCCTGAATATGGAACTCCTGGATGCGGAGGTGGAGGAGTAGACTGCGCGCCCGCGCATTCTACGCCCACCGTCCCTCCCTCTGATTAAAAGGAATTTAAGATGAACCAGGAACTATCAACCAACCCGTTTAACCCGATTGCGCCGCCCAAAGCCTTTGATGAAATCAAAGTCTCTTTGGCCAGCCCTGAGCGGATCCTGTCTTGGTCTTTTGGTGAAATTAAGAAGCCAGAAACCATCAATTATCGCACGTTCAAACCCGAGCGGGACGGCCTGTTCTGCGCGCGTATCTTTGGCCCGATCAAAGATTATGAATGTCTGTGCGGCAAGTATAAGCGCATGAAATATCGCGGCGTTGTCTGCGAGAAGTGCGGCGTGGAAGTGACCTTGCAGAAGGTCCTGCGGCGTGGAAGTGACCTTGCAGAAGGTCCGCCGCGAGCGGATGGGCCACATCGAATTGGCCAGCCCCGTTGCGCATATTTGGTTTTTGAAATCTCTGCCGTCACGCATTGGTTTGATGCTGGATATGACTTTGCGCGACCTTGAGCGGATCTTGTATTTCGAAAACTATGTGGTCATTGAACCGGGCCTCACGGACCTCACCTATGGCCAGTTGATGAACGAAGAAGAGTTCCTCGATGCGCAGGATATCTATGGCATGGATGCCTTCACCGCCAATATTGGCGCGGAAGCCATTCGTGAAATGTTGTCCTTGATTGATCTGGAAGCGGAAGCCGAACAACTGCGCGTTGATCTGTCAGAAGCCACCGGTGAATTGAAGCCAAAGAAGATCATCAAGCGCTTGAAAATCGTTGAGAGCTTCATTGAATCTGGCAACCGTCCNGAGTGGATGATCTTGACTGTGATCCCNGTGATCCCACCTGAGTTGCGCCCCTTGGTGCCTCTGGATGGCGGCCGCTTTGCGACTTCTGATTTGAACGATCTTTATCGTCGTGTGATCAACCGCAACAACCGTCTAAAGCGCCTCATTGAACTGCGCGCGCCCGACATCATTGTGCGCAACGAAAAGCGCATGTTGCAAGAATCTGTTGATGCCTTGTTCGACAATGGCCGTCGGGGCCGGGTGATCACCGGGCAAAACAAACGCCCGTTGAAATCCTTGTCTGACATGCTCAAAGGCAAGCAGGGTCGTTTCCGTCAAAACCTCTTGGGCAAACGCGTCGACTTCTCTGGTCGTTCGGTGATTGTGACCGGTCCTGAGCTCAAGCTGCACCAATGCGGCTTGCCAAAGAAAATGGCGTTGGAGCTCTTTAAGCCCTTCATTTACAGCCGCTTGGAGGCCAAAGGCCTGTCCTCGACTGTAAAACAAGCCAAGAAACTGGTTGAAAAGGAGCGGCCGGAAGTTTGGGATATCCTTGATGAGGTGATCCGTGAACATCCCGTCATGCTCAACCGTGCGCCAACTCTGCACCGCTTGGGCATCCAAGCTTTTGAGCCGGTTCTGATCGAAGGCAAGGCCATTCAGCTGCACCCGCTGGTCTGTTCTGCGTTCAACGCTGACTTTGACGGCGACCAAATGGCGGTTCACGTTCCTTTGAGCTTGGAAGCGCAGTTGGAAGCGCGGGTTCTGATGATGTCCACCAACAACGTTCTGTCGCCAGCCAATGGTGCGCCGATCATTGTGCCGTCACAGGATATGATCTTGGGCCTTTATTATACCTCCCTGATGCGTGAAGGCATGAAGGGCGAAGGCATGATTTTTGGCTCCGTGGATGAAGTTCAGCACGCGCTTGATGCGGGGGTTGTGCATCTTCATGCGAAAATCCAATCGCGCATTCCGCAGATTGATGATGAGGGCAATGAGGTTATGGTGCGGTTTGAAACCACACCGGGCCGCGTGCGTTTGGGCGCTTTGCTGCCTCAGAACGCTAAGGCGCCCTTCAGCTTGGTGAACCGCCTTTTGAAAAAGGGCGAAGTTCAGCAGGTCATCGATACGGTCTATCGCTACTGTGGTCAGAAAGAATCTGTGATTTTCTGTGACCATGTGATGACTTTGGGTTTCCGTGAAGCCTTCCGCGCCGGCATTTCCTTCGGCAAGGATGACATGCTGATCCCAGACAACAAATGGACCATCGTTGATGGTGTGCGCGCTCAAGTCAAAGAGTTCGAACAGCAATATATGGATGGTCTGATCACCCAGGGTGAGAAATACAACAAGGTGATCGATGCCTGGTCAAATTGTAATGACCAAGTGACCGACTCTATGATGGATGCGATTGCCTCGGTGAAATACGATGAGACTGGCGCTGAAATGGAGCCGAATTCGGTTTACATGATGGCCCATTCCAAAGCGCGTGGCTCGGTCACTCAGATGAAACAGCTGGGCGGTATGCGTGGTCTGATGGCCAAGCCGAATGGCGATATCATCGAGACGCCGATCATCTCGAACTTTAAGGAAGGTCTGACCGTTCTTGAGTATTTCAACTCAACCCACGGTGCGCGGAAGGGTCTGTCAGATACGGCTTTGAAAACGGCCAACTCTGGGTACCTTACACGTCGTCTTGTGGATGTGGCTCAGGACTGCATCGTGCGCCAGCATGATTGTGGCACGGATCGTTCGATCACTGCACGGGCTGCGATCAATGATGGGGAAGTGATCTCCTCTTTGTCAGAGCGGATCTTGGGCCGGGTTGCGGCCGAAGATGTGATCAAACCTGGCACGGATGAGGTTCTATGCGCCAAAGGTCAGATCATCGACGAGCGCAAAGCGGACTTCATCGAAGAAAATGGCGTGATTTCCATGTTGATCCGGTCGCCTTTGACCTGTGAAACGGAAGATGGCATCTGTGCGGCCTGCTATGGTCGTGATTTGGCCCGCGGTACTTTGGTGAACCAAGGTGAAGCGGTCGGTATCATCGCGGCGCAATCAATTGGTGAACCCGGTACACAGCTCACCATGCGGACATTCCACATTGGTGGTGTTGCGCAAGGTGGTGGCCAGCAATCGAGCCAAGAAAGCAGCCAATCTGGGAAAGTGCATTTTGAGAATGCAATCTTGCTGAAAAACTCAGCCGGTGAGCAGCTCTCCATGACACGGAACATGGTGGCCAGTATTCTTGACGTGGGTGGCGCTGTGATTGCCAGCTATAAGGTGGCCTATGGCTCGAAAATGTTGGTCAAAGATGGCCAAACGATTGAGCGTGGCGACAAGCTGTTTGAATGGGATCCGTTCACATTGCCCATCATCGCTGAGAAATCAGGTGTGGTGAAATATGTTGATCTGGTGTCTGGCATTGCAGTGCGCGACGAGACCGATGACGCCACTGGCATGACCCAAAAAATCGTGACAGATTGGCGCGCTGCGTTAAAAGGCAGCGAATTGGCGCCAAAAATCATCGTCACCGATGAAAAGGGTGAAATGCTGACCCGTGAAGATGGCAATCCAATTGCCTATGCCATGTCCGTCGATGCGGTTCTCTCCGTTGAAGATGGTCAGGACATCAAGGCGGGTGACATTCTTGCGCGTATCCCGCGTGAGGGTGGCCGATCCAAAGACATCACCGGTGGTCTGCCGCGGGTTGCGGAATTGTTTGAGGCCCGTCGCCCCAAAGATCACGCGATCATTGCAGAAATTGATGGCTATGTGCGCTTTGGCAAAGACTATAAAAACAAGCGCCGCATAGCGATTGAACCGGCTGACGAGACTTTGGCAAAAGTCGAATACATGGTGCCAAAAGGCAAGCACATCCCTGTCCAAGAAGGTGATTTCATCAAGAAGGGTGATTACATCATGGATGGCAACCCCGCGCCGCATGACATTCTTGCGGTTATGGGTGTTGAGGCTTTGGCCGATTATATGATCGACGAGGTCCAGGACGTGTATCGCCTGCAAGGGGTGAAGATCAACGATAAGCACATTGAAGTGATTGTGCGTCAAATGTTGCAGAAATGGGAAATCACTGACAGTGGCGAGACAACCTTGCTTAAGGGCGAGCATGTCGACAAAGCTGAATTTGATGCGGCCAATGAAAAGGCCCTCTCAAAAGGCACCCGTCCTGCACAGGGTGAGCCGATTTTGCTGGGGATCACAAAAGCCTCCTTGCAAACACGCTCTTTCATCTCTGCGGCTTCATTCCAAGAAACCACGCGGGTTCTCACCGAGGCCTCTGTGCAAGGCAAACGTGACAAGCTGATTGGTCTTAAAGAGAATGTCATCGTTGGGCGCTTGATCCCAGCTGGCACCGGTGGCGCGACGCAGAAAATGCGCCGTGTGGCGGCAGATCGTGACAATGTTGTGATCGAAGCGCGCCGTGCGGAAGCCGAAGAGGCGATTGCCTTGGCCGCGCCGGCAGCTGTGGCTGAAACGCCTGATGAGATGTTTGAAAGCCTGTTGGTTGATACAGTTGAGAATAACGAAGAGTAAGACAGTTACACTTTGTGATTTAGGGCCGTTCTTTTGAGCGGCCCTTTTCTTTTGCAGTTGCACTTTTTGTCGAAATAGAGCCCGGTAGATCCGAGACGGTATTGATTTACGCAGCGAAGGCAGATCCATGACTGACAATATCCGCGGAGCGCTCTTTATGGTTTGCTCAATGATTTGTTTTGCTGTGAATGACGCGGTGATCAAATCTTTGGGCGGGGTGCTGCCGATTTTCCAAACGCTTGCGGTGCGCGGCGGGATGGTGGTGGTCCTTCTGGCAATCTTGGTCATGCGCTCTGGTTGGCGGGTGCAGGAGCTTCGGCGCCGCGATCAGATGATCCTATTGCTGCGCGTCGCGGCAGAAGTTGGCGCCGCTTTCTTTATCGTTACGGCTCTGTTCAATATGGAATTGGCCAATATGACGGCCATCTTGCAAATCTTGCCGCTCACCATCCCATTGGCTGCCTTCATGTTCCTCGGGGAGCCTTTGGGTTGGCGCCGATTGGTGGCGATTTGCATCGGTTTTCTGGGGATGTTGTTCATCGTGAAACCGGGCAGTGATGGGTTTAATATTTACTCATTATTTTGTTTGGCAGCGGTGATCTGTGTCACAATTCGTGATCTGACCGCGCGCAGTTTGGGGGCCAAGCTCTCCTCCCAGGAGATGTCGCTCTTTGCCGCCGTCGGCGTGTTCGGCGCGGCGAGTGTGGCAACAATGTTCGAGCCCTGGGTGACGATTTCCCTAGCATCCTGGGCGGCACTATGCGGCTCTTCATTTGCGATTTTATTGGGATATCTGGTCAGTGTTTATGCCATTCGGACAGGGGATGTCAGCTTCACCGCACAGTTTCGCTATATTGGCCTCATTGCTGCATTGATTTTGGGCTATGTGTTTTTTGGCGAATGGCCAGATCGTCTGGCTTTGATAGGGGCTGCGATTATTGTCGGTACAGGCGCCTTTACCCTCTATCGCCAGCGCGCGAGTCGAAAAGTGAAACCTGCTTAGCACTGGCTTTGCGCGGTCGTCTGCGCGCAAGAGCAGATATTCTGCACTTCCGGCCTTGACGTTGAATTTGCGCTGGCATACCTCTCTGACACGGCGCGGGTATGGTGAAATGGTATCATAAGAGCCTTCCAAGCTTAAGGTGCGGGTTCGATTCCCGCTACCCGCTCCAAAATTACCCAATTTTTTCCATCAATAAATACAAACGTATAATGGAAATTGCGTTGTTACGTGCTTTGGATCTTAGGGTGCGGGCTCGAGGGTCACATCAAAGTCGCATTGAAATTCAAGAACACCGGCGCGAGTTTGCGGACCCAGCCTCAACTGTGCGGGAAACGTGAGTTCAAGCCTGAGTTTTTCTTGCGGCTTCAAGGACAGCGGCGCCAGGGCCTGCGGCTCTGCTGCATCAGCTGCCAATACCAGGCCCGCGCCATCTGCGGTCTGATATTCCGCTATGGGGCAGAGCGGGCCGGGAGTAATGCGCAGTTGTACCTGCGCGTTCTGCTGCTGCTGGCTGAGGTTTTCACAGTCTAGTTTCACCAGCCCATAGCTGTCGAAATATCGACCCGCAGAGGCTGAGACAGAACCGAAATTCAAACTTGACGAAGCAATCGCGCAAAACACTTCGCCGGCCGCGGCGTTAGCGGCAGG
>P_2C_Liq_3_UnCtyDRAFT_100337_pt1 | contig 14185 bp, 16 predicted proteins | sample Pon2CUnioCityCA_3_FD_9720 | JGI IMG/M metagenome (IMG submission 9720)
AGCAAAGTTCTTCAATTTTTATCTACTCCACAACTTTTGGTATTGATCCTAAAAGACCAGGGTAACTTTCTTCAATTACACTAAAAAAATGCTCTCCGTATACTAACAGTAAGTTGTCTATAGAAATTCCAGTGTTTTTACTTAAGTTTTGTAAAAGTTGTAACATCTGAGAAAATTTGTAGGTTCCTATTGACGTATACACACCATCTGACTCTAAATTTGAGGCTGTTATAATGTCATCTAACATTTCCATTCCAAATTTATCTTCAACTAACTCTAAAAACTCTGTAAAAACGATACCTTTCATCTCTATAATTTTAAAAATTCATTATGACTCCAATAATTAATAATTGCCTGAATTTTTAATTGATAGTCTTCATATTTTAATGGTTTTATGATGTAACCTGCTATACCTAACTTATAACACTCAAATATATCTCTATCGTTATCTGAAGTTGTTAAAATCATTACAGGAATATGTTTTAAATCTTCATTTTCTTTCAAAATCGTCAAAAATTCTAAACCATTAGTATCTGGCATATTTAAATCCAAGATAATTAAATCTGGTGTTTCTTCACCTATTTTAGAAAAAGCTTCTCTACCATTAACAGCAAAAGCAAAAGAATAATTATTGAATTCTTTTGGTATAGATCGTTTTAATTTAACAACCTCTATCTTATCATCTTCTACCAACAATATCCTTAATCTGCTCTTATTCATTTATACTTATTTAAAAGAACGAAATTATATTATTTCATAAAAGTAATAAATTTAAGCTGTTAAAAAGATATGAAGTGTAGATAAAAAACAAAAAAGTATAGATGAATAAAAAAAATATGTTTAATGACAGCCAGAAACAGCATCAGCTGCAAGATCTAAAACTGGCTTTGGAGAAATATAAGGAATGCCTAACCCTAAGCCCCTTACAATGAAAAGTAACCCCACAAAAACAACCATTACAGGTATTACTTTTTGAATGTTTTTTTTAAAATTTCCTGTAGTAAAATTCCCTAAATACACAAAGGCAGTCATTAACGGAATTGTACCTAAACCAAATAGAAACATATATAAACTTCCTGTAAACGCATTTGATGTTGCAATTGCTCCAAAAACTGCCATATACACCAAACCACAAGGTAAAAAACCGTTCAAAAAACCAATAGTAAAAAAGGTGTCGTTTGTTTTCTTCTTGAGTTCTTGCCCTAATGAATTTTTAATTTTAAAAATAACGGTACTTACTTTTTTTGATAGTGATAATTTTTGTAAAATCTTTGGAAATAGAATTACTAAAATCATTAAAACACCAACAATTATAGAGAGTTGCTGTTGAAATCCGAAGAAATAGAAACTTTTACCTAAAGAACCAAATAATAGTCCTATTAAACTGTAAGTAAACAATCTACCTAAATGATAACTAACAATTTGAAAAAATCTCTTTATAGGTTTTTTTCGATCAACAGGTAACATAAATGCTATTGGCCCACACATGCCTATACAGTGAAAACTGCCCAATAAACCAAATATGACTGCTGACGATAACATTACTATTTTGAATTAAATTTCTGCTGGCTTTTTATTAGAGTTTGTTGCGTAAACGAGCTCATCTTTAAACAAATAATGCGTATTTTTATGCTTCCAGATTACTTTTATGTTCCAACGACCATCTACTAAACGTTGTTCAGGCACGAGCAAATATGATTTAGACATTGAAAAAGGTATTTCAAAATCTAATTGTTTATTAGATGGTCTGTATAGGAACACTTTTCCTGTAATTTCTTTTGAGTTAAAAGCGCTGGGAAATTTAACTTTTAAACCCATTTTTATGTTTTTCGATTTGAATTTTTTCTGTTAGTGCATTCGCGTTTTGTTCTGCATTAATTTCTTGTTGATAATCTAATTCTGCTTGATAATATTTATCCGTAACCAAGTCGTAACTATAGGTGTTGTCTGTACTCATTGTAATTACAAAGTACAAAATGAAACTCATAAACCCTATGATTGCAATTACTATTCCCGTACCCCAATTGAATTTCATAATTTCTATTTTTTATGGTCAATGCCAATAATATGAAGTAATCTTTTTGTGAGATTACTTGGTTCTGATTCCTCGCAATACATTTTTTATATTTTTCTATTACTGTAAAACTGCTACTATTTTACTACAACTAGTTTACTGAACCATTACCTATAACTTCTCGGCCCAAGGAAATTTGTTTCAGTGGTTTCTATTAATCTATCACCGCTAAAAACACCAATTTCAATATCGATATTATCGTCTTTTAATAAGGATGCATTTAACTCAATAAATAAAGTTCCTTCTGCTAAACCTTGTTTAGGTACTATAAAACTATGATTTGACACCAATTTTATTTCGCCTTTGTGAGATAGAATTTTATAACTTACATCATCAATATCTTTTGTTGTTTTATTGATGACTTTATAAGTATACACATTACTTATTATATTATTCTCTTTGTGTTCGTACAATTGTCCTGGTAATCTTAAAATGGTAGCTTCTACGTTATTTCTTAAAAATAACATTCCTGTTAAAATACCAATTAAAATTAACAATACTGCAGAATACCCCTTTATTCTTGCATTAATTTTAAAGGGTTTCTTTTTTGCAATATTGTCTTCACTCGCATAACGAATTAGTCCTTTTGGTAAGTTAATGCTTTCCATAATATGATCGCATTCATCTATACAAGCTGTACAATTTACACACTCTAATTGTGTACCATTTCTAATGTCAATTCCTGTTGGGCAAACCACTACGCATTGATTGCAATCAATACAATCTCCTTTTCCTAAGGCTGCTCTATCTTCATTTTTTTTGAATTTCGATCGTCCTTCTTCTCTTTCTCCTCGTTTGTAATCGTAAGCAACATTTATAGTTTTATCATCTAATAAAACGCCCTGTAATCTTCCATAAGGACAAGCAATAATACATACTTGTTCTCGAAACCAAGCAAATACAAAATAGAATACGCTGGTAAAAATTAATAGAGAAATTAGTGTTCTAATATTATCAAAAGGATTTCCTGTTATGTAACTAATTACAGTATCTCCGCCAATTAAATAAGCTAAAAATACATTGGCAATTAGAAAAGAAATAATAAAAAACACAAACCATTTTAAAAGTCTTTTTTTAATTTTTTCTGCATTCCAAGGTTGCTTATCTAAACGAATTTGCTTTCCTCGGTCTCCATCAATCCAATATTCAATTTTGCGAAACACCATTTCCATAAAAATGGTTTGTGGACAAATCCACCCACAGAAAAGACGTCCAAAAACTACCGTAAATAGAATTACAAAAACAACACCTGTAATCATAGAAATAACTAGTAAGTGAAAATCTTGTGGCCAAAATGGAAAACCGAAAATATTAAAGCGCCTTTCTAAAACATTAAAAAGTAAAAACTGATTGCCATTAATTTTCACAAAAGGTGCTGATAATAAAAAAGCTAACAAAAAATAACTTACGTAACTTCTGTATTTATAAAAACGACCACTTGGTTTTTTAGGAAAAACCCAAGAGCGTTTACCATCTTTATTGATGGTACCAATACTATCTCTAAATTGTTCGTTCTTGGGCGCTTCCATACTAACTAACTAAACTATTACTAACTAACTTTTTTCAACTTATACTCAACATAATTTTGCAAAAAAAGCAACATCACTCAAACTGATATGTTGAAATAGATTTGTAACTTCTTACTTCAATTCTTACTTTCAACTTACTTATTCTTCCCAAATTTCTCCTTGTGGAGCTTTTCCATTTGCAGGTGTAGTACCTTGCAGAGACAATACATAACTAGAAACTTTTGCAATGTCTTCTGCCTTTAAGGTTTTGTTCCAGGCAATCATACCCTTTCCATCTCTACCACCCTTAGAAACCGTGTTGTACACATTCTTAATTCCACCACCTAAAATCCAGTGCTCATCTGTAAGATTTGGCCCAATTGAACCTCCACCATCTTTTAAGTGACACGAAGCACAATTTAAATTAAAGATTGCTTTTCCTCTTTTTAAGTCTGATGCATCTGTAAGCAAGGTTAAATTTGCAACATCAAATACATCTGGTGAAGAAGATTTATATTTTTCAACTTCCCTTTTTGCTTGAGCTACTGCTTGCTGGTATTCCATTTCTGGAGTATCGCCATCCAAAACATGAAAACGCACCAAATAAACAGCGGCAAACAATATGGTAGCGTAGAACATATACACCCACCAAGGTGGAAGTGAATTATCTAATTCTTTAATTCCGTCGTAATTATGGTCTAAAATAATTTCTTTTTCCTCTTCAATTGCTTTCGCTTTTGTCCAAGATTTTAAGACTTTTTGAACCCAAGCATTTTCAGGTTCGGGTATAATACCATCTTTTTCGTTTTGTAATTCTTTGGCTCTACTAATGGCCATAACATTTACAACTTCTTTTAAAACGAGAACCGAAACAAACCCAATTAAGGCGAACCAAACTAATGGGTTTTCATATATATCTAAAGGATTTTTATATGCTGTAAAGGCTTTTACAAGTGCAAAAAATGTTACTAAAACGAATAGTATATAAACTGTTGATTGAATCTTTTTTTTCATTTTTAATAATTTTAATGATCTAAAGGAATGTTACTCACCTTATTGATATACTCTTTTTTTGCGGTAAATACCCACCAAAATAGCCCTACAAAAAAGGTAAAGAAGATGACTAGTGATATTAACGGATATATTTCTATACCTGCAATACTTTCCATATGGTTTTTTACAAATTTTAACATCGTCTTATTTTTTAGAAAGTTGTTGTTCGTCTTTTACTTTTATATCTGTACCTAATCTTTGGATGTAGGCTATAATGGCCACAATTTCTCTATCTTTCATTTCTACAAAATCTTGTCCATTTTCTTGGGCAAACTTTTTATCCGCTTCATAATTTTTAGCAAAATCTGGGTCTTGATACAAATTCTCTTCAATTTGCTTTCCTTGAGCATCCATTAACTGCTGTGCATTGGCTATTTCTTCTTCAGAATAAGGTACACCCAAACTTACCATTGCTTTCATTTTATCTTCTGTTGAAGATTTATCTAGCTTACCTCTAACCAACCATTTGTAGGAAGGCATGATAGAACCTGGAGATGTACTCTGTGGATCGTACATGTGATTTAAATGCCAACTATCAGAATATTTTTGACCTACTCTATGTAAATCTGGTCCTGTACGCTTACTTCCCCATAAAAATGGATGATCGTAAACAAACTCACCTGCCTTCGAATATTCTCCATATCGTTCTACTTCACTTCTAAAAGGACGTACCATTTGAGAATGACAACCTACACAACCTTCTCTGATGTATAAATCACGACCTTCTAATTCTAATGGTGAATACGGTTTTACGCTACTTATAGTTGGTATATTCGATTTCACCAATAATGTTGGAATAATTTGTACAACACCTCCAATTAAAATAGCTACTGTAGCATATAATGTTAATCTTACTGGTTTTCTTTCTAACCAAGTGTGGTAACCTTCTCCACTTGTTCTGTGTTTTGATACTTTGGTTAAAGCAGCTGCTTCTGCCAATTCATCTTCAACACCACTTCCTTGTTTTACAGTTCTCACTACATTGTATAACATTACAATTGCTCCAATGATAAACATTGTTCCTCCAATAGCACGCATCCAATACATTGGGATAATTTCATTTACAGTTTCTAAAAAATTACCATAAGTTAATGAACCATCTGGATTGAATTGTTTCCACATAGAAGCTTGTACAAAACCGGCTACATACATCGGTAATGCGTATAAAATGATCCCTAAAGTTCCTATCCAAAAATGGAAGTTTGCCAATGCTTTCGAATATAAAGTGGTTTTGAACATTCTTGGTATCATCCAATATAGCATACCAAACGTAAGGAAACCATTCCAAGCCAATGCACCAACGTGAACATGCGCAATAATCCAATCTGAAAAGTGTGCTATTGCATTTACATTTTTAAGAGATAACATTGGACCCTCAAAAGTTGCCATACCATAACCTGTAATGGCAACCACCATAAATTTTAAAACAGGATCTGTTCTTACCTTATCCCACGCTCCTCTTAACGTTAACAATCCATTAATCATACCTCCCCAAGAAGGTGCTATTAACATCACAGAAAATGCAACACCTAAATTTTGTGCCCAGTTTGGCAATGCTGTATATAATAGATGGTGAGGCCCTGCCCAGATGTAAATGAATATTAAAGACCAAAAGTGAACGATTGACAATCTATAAGAATACACAGGTCTGTTTGCAGCTTTCGGTACAAAATAATACATTAACCCTAAAAATGGAGTGGTTAAGAAAAACGCCACTGCATTATGACCATACCACCATTGTACCAAAGCATCTTGTACACCTGCATACACAGAATATGATTTTAAGAAACTTACCGGTAATGCTAAACTATTGAAAATATGTAAAACTGCAACGGTTACAAAAGTTCCTAAATAAAACCAAATAGCAACATATAAATGGCGTTGTCTTCTTTGTAAGATGGTCCAAATCATATTTGCACCAAAAGCCACCCAAACAAGAGCAATCATAATATCTATTGGCCATTCTAATTCTGCATATTCTTTAGAAGAAGTATACCCTAAAGGCAGTGTAATAGCCGCGGCTACAATGATTAATTGCCATCCCCAGAAGTTAAAATTACTTAAAAAGTTACTTGCCATTCTCGCTTTTAACAATCTTTGTAGCGAATAATATACACCCGCATAAATTGCGTTACCCACAAAAGCAAAAATAACAGCATTGGTATGTAAAGGTCTTAAACGACCAAAACTTAACCACGAAATTCCCTCTGTTAGATTAGGGAATAAAAACATAAAAGCTAGTAGTAAACCCACTGAAAAGCCAACTATACCCCATAATAAAGTAGCATAGATGAACTTTTTAACGATTTTATTATCGTAATAAAACTGTTGCATTTCCATAATTTAATATTTAATTCTAGTTGATTTTCTTGTTTTCTTTTACCAATTCATCATCAAACAGCATTCGAACTGAAGGCGTATATGAATCATCATACTGCCCTTTTTTTACTGAATAAATAAATGCAATAAAGAATACAATTGCCACTAAAATACTTAGTGTTAGTAGTAGGTATATTACGCTCATATCTTGCCTGATAATTTGATGTTTCAAAGATAATTGTGAAGGTTTTCTTAAAATATGACATTTGTCATACTTTAAAAATTTAGTTTAAAAAACAACTTAACCTTTCGTTTAACTGTTTTGTTTTTTTTATTAAATAGTCATCGAAAACAACTTTTCTTTTAATTTCTTTTGATGTAGTTTTTTATCGAAAGCCATACAAATATTTCTTACAAAGGGTCTTGCCTCTCTTGGTATGGTTAACGAATTATCATCTATAAAAACCAAACCGTCTTTTTCTAATTCTTCTAATAATTTTAAATGCGTTTCGATATTTTTTATTTCGGTCGATGGTGTATCCCACGAAGTGGAAAAATTACACATCATATTTAAAATATGCTTTCTAATAACTGTATCTTCTGTTGATAAAATATGTCCGCGAAAAACAGGAATTTCACCTTCATTCACAATTTGTTGATATTCCTTAACCGTTTTTACATTTTGTGCAAAACCATACCAAGAATCTGAAATAGCAGACATTCCTAAACCTACCATTAGTTGAGTTTTACTGGCGGTGTAGCCCATAAAATTTCGATGTAAGGTTTTGTTAATGGTTGCTTTGTATAAACTATCCGTTTTTAACGCAAAATGATCCATACCAATTTCTTCGTAACCCAACTCGGCAAAAAGTTGTTTGCCAATTTCGTATAATGCTCTTTTGGTGTCGTCTTTTGGTAAATCGTTTTCATTAAAACCTCTTTGACCAACACCTTTTACCCAAGGTACGTGTGCATAGCTGTAAAAAGAAATTCTATCTGGTTGTAATGCTTTCGTTTTAGTTATGGTATCGATTACATTTTCTTTAGTTTGATGTGGAAGTCCGAAAATTAAATCGTGACTTACAGAGGTATAACCAATGGCTCTTGCCCATTTTGTTACCTGCGCTACTGCTTCAAAAGGCTGAATTCTATGGATAGCTTTTTGTACTTTTTCATTATAATCTTGTACGCCAAAACTCACTCTATCGAATCCGCAATTATACAAGGTTTGTAATTGTGCTTTTGTGGTATTATTCGGATGGCCTTCAAAACTAAACTCGGCATCAGGATGTTTTTTTGCCAATTCAAAAATACCATCCATCAGAAATTTTAAATTTTCTTTTGAGAAAAAAGTTGGTGTCCCACCACCTAAGTGTAATTCTTTAATAATGGGAGTTTCACTAAATTCATCTGCATATAATTGCCATTCTTTTAAAACAGTTTTTATATAACCCTCCTCTACTTCATGTCTTTTGGTAATATGCTTATGGCAAGCACAAAAGGTACATAGACTCTCACAAAATGGCAAATGAATATATACACTAATGCCTTCGTTATTATTGCTTTCACTAAAAGATTTCTGAAAACTTTCTTTCCATTTTTGTCTCGTAAATGAGTTGGCATCCCAAAATGGAACGGTTGGATAACTCGTGTATCTTGGTCCAGGAACATTATATTTTTGAATGAGTGATTTCATTTTTTCTGTTTTTTAAAAATTGAGTATTCTCGAATGTGAGAAAGAAAGGCAAAATTTAAGCCAATTCTAAAGCAATTTCAATCATCTCCTTAAAGGTAATTTCTCTCTCTTCTGCAGTGGTTCTTTCGCCGGTAACCAAACTATCTGAAATTGTTAGGATAGATAATGCATTTACATTGTGTTTTGCAGCAATAGTATACAAACCATTGGTTTCCATTTCTACACACAACACTCCATAATCTGCCCATTTTTTATAGCTATCAAAATCATCTGCATAAAATTCATCTGAACTTAAAATGTTGCCTGCCTTTATATCTACACCTTGTTGTTCTGCTATTTTTATAGCTTTTTGAAATAAAGCAAAACTCGCAGTTGGCGCAAAATCTGCACCATTAAAACGAATGGTATTTAACCCTGAATTTGTAGAAGCTGCCATTGCAATTACAATGTCTCTAATTTTAATATCCTTTTGATAAGAACCTGCTGAACCTACTCTTATTAAATTCTTTACACCAAAGTCATTAATTAATTCATGTGCATAAATTAAGGTAGATGGAATGCCCATTCCTGTACCTTGCACTGATATTCTTTTTCCTTTATACGTTCCTGTAAAACCTAACATTCCACGAACATCGTTGTATTTTACAATGTCTGATAAAAAGAAATCTACAATCCATTTTGCCCTCATTGGATCTCCAGGTAATAAAACTGTTTCAGCAATGTCTCCTTTTTTTGCTGCAATATGCACACTCATACTTAATATTGATTATTTTTTGAAATCCCTGTTTTTACTAAAGAAACTCCAGAAGAAGTCCCTAATCTTGTAACGCCCATTTTTATATATTTTATCGCAGTTGCAACATCTTTAATACCTCCTGCCGCTTTTATTTGTGCATTATCTTTTACACGTTCTTTCATTAACAATACATCTTCGAAGTTTGCTCCACTTATTCCAAATCCTGTTGATGTTTTTACAAAATCGGCACCTGCATTTACTGCTAATTCACAAGCTTTTTGTATTTGCTTTTTGGTTAAATAACAATTTTCAAAAATCACTTTTAATATATTTTTACCAATTGCTTGCTTGATTTCTTTGATTTCATTTTCTACATAATCAAAATCATTGTCAATCAATTTTCCGATATTAATAACCATATCAATTTCTGAAGCGCCATTTTCAATGCAGTTTTTGGCTTCAAAAACTTTTGCATCAGTAGTCATTGCTCCTAAAGGAAAACCTATAACCGCTGCTACTTTTACAGTAGATTGCTCTAATTGTTTTTTCGCTAACTCCACATAACAACCATTTACACAAACTGCATAAAATTGATGCTCTTTAGCTTCGTCACATAACTGTACAATATCTTTTTTGGTAGCTATGGCTTTTAATAAGGTATGGTCTATATATTTATTTATATTCATTTTTTTTGAGTTTATTACCTAATAAATTGGTAGAAATTGTTGTAAAAACAACAATGCTAATTGAGCTTAGAGGCATTAAAATTGCAGCAATTACCGGCATTAGCTGACCTGTAATTGCAAAATATAATCCCACTGCATTGTAACACAAAGAAAGTATAAAACAATATTTAATAATTGAAATTGCTTTTTTTGAAGCCCCTAAAAAAAGTTCGATATTCTGAAATTGAGAGGCATCCAAAATGGCATCACAAGCAGGAGAAAAAACGTTGATATTTTCGGATAACGCAATACCAACATCACTTTGCGCTAATGCTCCAGCATCATTTAAACCATCACCAATCATGGCTACTTTTTTATTTTTTTGTTGTATTTCTTTAACTACATTTAATTTATCATCTGGTTTTTGATTGAATAATAAAGTAGTTTTTGATGGTAATTGTTTTGCTAAAAATTCTCGCTCACCTTCATTATCGCCAGAAACTACGGCCAAATCATAGTCTTTTTGTAAGGTATTAAAAATTTGTTGCACACCTTTTCTGTACGTATTTTTAACTATAAATTTCCCTTTGTATAGTTCGTTAAAACTAATATGTACAGAAGTATCAAAAGACGATTTTATCACATCATTTTTAACAAATGAAGCAGCACCTAATTTTAGGGTATTGGTTTGATATTGCACTTGTATTCCTTGTCCTACAACTTCTTTATAATTATCTACTTTTAAATTTTCTACTTCAATAAATGTGTTATATAAAGTTCTACTTAATGGATGATTTGATGCGCGTAAACCACTTTTTAAAATCCTTTTTTCCTGCTCATTTAATTGAATTCCGTCATAAGAAATACTGCTTTTTACATTGGTCGTTAGTGTACCTGTTTTATCGAAAATTAAGGAATCGATACTTGCCAATTGTTCAATTACAGTAGCATTTTTTAGGTAGAATTTTTGTTTTCCAAAAATGCGTAATAGATTTCCTAATGTAAATGGGGCAGCCAATGCAATTGCACAGGGACAAGCTATAATTAAGACTGCTGTAAAAACATTTAGTGCTTTACTGGCATCAAAATACAACCAAAATGCTGTAGATAAAAACGCAATTGATAAAACAATAATAGTAAAATTTTTACTGATGCTATCTGTAAGTGTTTTAAAGTGAGACGATTTGTCTTTATCAAAAACAGCATTACTCCATAGTTGAGTTAAATAACTTTGCGAAACCGAAGCCAAAACTTCCATTTCTATAATACCTGATAATTGTTTACCTCCAGCAAAAATCTTATCGCCTGATTTTTTAGATACAGGGTTCGCTTCGCCAGTTACAAAACTGTAATCGATATTTGCGTTTCCGTTAATTAAAATACCATCAACAGGTATTAATTCTTGATTTCTAATTAACAATCGATCTCCCTTTTCAACCTCATAAATTTGTACGTTTTCTTCTTTTTGATTTGCTAAAATTCGAGTGACTGCAATTGGAAAATACGATTTATAATCGCGCTCAAAAGATAAAAAATTATACGTTTTTTGTTGAAAGAATTTACCCAATAACAAAAAGAAAACCAAACCAGTTAAGCTGTCGAAAAAGCCAGTTCCTAAATCTAAAATAATTTCTGCAGTACTTCTAATAAATAATACTGAAATTCCGAGTGCAATAGGTACATCAATATTTAAAATTTTAGAACGTAGGCCTTTATATGCAGCTATAAAATAATCGTTACCCGCGTAAAAAACGACAGGTAAAGAAAAGAAAAACATTAGCCCTCTAAATATATGTTTATATTTTTCTAACCAAAAACCATCAACCTCAAAATACTCAGGAAAAGAAAGAAACATTACATTACCAAAAGCAAAACCTGCAATACCTAATTTGTAAATTAAACTTCGGTCTACTTGCTTTTTCCCAGACTCATAGTCGTCTAAACTAATATAAGGTTCGTAACCAATAGAACTTAACAACAACACTACCTCTTTCAAAGAAATAGATTTCGAATTATAGGAAACACGCACTTTTTTCTTCGGAAAATCGACTTGAGAAGTTGAGATTTTCGGATTTAATTTATGTAAATTCTCTAGCACCCAAATACATGAACTACAATGAATATGAGGAATATATAAGGTTACAATTTGTGTATTATCATTATTAAAATCTAACAATTTCTCAAGAATATCCTCATTCTCTAGAAAGTCATATTTACCTTGAATTTCAGTAGGAACAGCTCCTGGATTTTCCTGAAAATCGTAATAACACGTTAAATCGTTTTCAGAAAAAATTTCATAAACGGTTTTACAACCATTACAACAGAAATTTTTATCACCAACTTTTATGATATCGTCTTTACAAGAATCTCCACAATGATAACAATGTGTGGTATTCATATTTACTCTTTTGCCTGCAACAAATTTCTATTAAGATTTCAATTTAAAATATGATTTTTGTCAGTTTTTCAATATATTTGATGCTGTAATAAATTGTTTCACCTATGAGCAAATGCCAACAGTGTATTGTCCGTCAGTTTAATTCATTAAACCATTTATCTAAAGATGAATTGATAAGAGTGTCTGCCTGTAAAACTTCTAAATTTATTAAAAAAGGGGAAGCTTTATTTGCAGAAGGAGATCATATTAATGGTATCTTTTGCATTAAAGATGGTATTTGTAAGATTTCTAAAATGAGTGAAAATGGAAAAAATCAGATTGTAAGTCTCGTAAAACGAGGCGATTTAATTGGAGAACGAAGTTTAATAACTGACGAAGTTTCTAATTTAAGTGCAGTGGCCATTAACGATATGGAGGTTTGCTTTATCCCTAAAGAAGAAATTATTAAAGATTTAGAAAAAAATCCTGATTTTACGATGGATGTTTTAAAAAACATGGCTTCTTCTCTAAAAAAAGCAGATAATATTATCGTAGATATGGCTCAAAAAAGTGTGAAACAACGATTAGCTGAAACACTTTTAAACTTAGAAGGTAAATTTGGAACAAACGATCAAGGAGCTATCAATGTAAATTTATCTAGAGAGGATATTGCCAATATTATTGGTACTGCCACTGAATCTGCCATTCGTTTACTTTCAGAATTAAAGAAAAGCGGTAGTATCGAATTTATTAAAAAAGATATTAAAATTTTAGACCAGAAAGACTTAGTAAAAATTTCTAATGGGTTTTGAAAATAAAAGACCTTTTACTATATCGTTTAACATAGTTTTTTTCTGCAGAAAACCGTAGATTCTTTTGGCTATAACCAATAGTTAACAATACTACTTAAATAACTTTTCTTTTCTAAAAGATTTGCTACATTTGTTTTATTAGCTTATAAACTTAGTCTCTTACCCAAATGAAACAAATTATTATCCTATTATTAATAATTATTGCCTCAATTATTGGCTTTGGCTTATATAGCGACTACAAAAGATATAGCGCTCCAGAGGTAAATTACAAAACAACAATACAAATAGATGTTGCCTATCATAACCAAGCTCTTGTGTTAGATTACTATAATGCTATTGAAGATGTAGACAGCTATGTAATGTTGCAATGGTCTGCCAATGAAATTGATGTAAGAACCCCAGAAGATGATGATTTAGAAACTCAAAACGCAGTTCAAAAATATGCTAAAAAATTAGCTAAAGTAAATTATTATGAGGCCATTCTTGCAAACTCATTACTGTTAAAAGAAAAAGGATTTTCGAACAAACAGATAAAACTTATCGAAGAAAAAGGGATTGATTTAGAAACCTACCAAAAAAAATAAGATACGAAAAAATTAAAAGTCTCTTGAACGACAATGTAAAGCTATATAATGGCTCTAAAAATGCCATTATTTACGAGGTTCAAAAAGAATTAAATAATAAAGGTTACAAAATTAAAATTGATGGTGTATATAGAATTGAAACCCTTAATGCTATTAAAGAATTTGAAAAAAGCAACAACCTTTTAGCAGACGGTTTATTAGACGAGTTAACTGTAGAAATAATGTTTCAGTAATTTATTATTGGAATTATCTCATAAAATGTGTAAGTTTCAAAAACTCAGGATTTAAGAAATCCTGAGTTTTTTATTTCTCAATATTAAAACAACTTTAAGTTAATAACGAAGATCTTTGACTTTTTAAT
>P_2C_Liq_3_UnCtyDRAFT_100338_pt1 | contig 14130 bp, 14 predicted proteins | sample Pon2CUnioCityCA_3_FD_9720 | JGI IMG/M metagenome (IMG submission 9720)
ACGTAAAGCACCTTCTTTAATTGTATTTGCTTTAAAAATAAATGTTTTTTCAAACAAAGTATTTCCCTCAAAAAAAGTTACTTGAAAACGATTGTTTAGTTTAAATAATTCAGGTTGAATCAACTCTACCTTAGCAAAAGAATTTGCAGGTAATTTTTCTACTTTTTTTCGCAATAAAGAAGTCGTTTTTGTAGTTGAAAAACCTTGCGAAACAATGACCACCATTTCTATGTCTACCTCTTTATTATTAATGATATAAACATTCCAGTCGTCTGTTTTATAAATATCATTGTATTCATTAACAACAGCCATTTCTACATTGGTAACTTCTGGTATTTGGATGTCTTTTTTCAAAATTAGTTTTTAAAGTTTTAATGTAAAAAAGTTTACAAAGTTAAAAAGCCTTTCAACTTTAATAAATTTCTACTTTTGAACTACATTACCGACTTAAACTGTTCTAAGAAACGTTTATCATTTTCATAAAACATTCTAATATCTGGTATTTGATATAACAACATGGCAATACGTTCTATTCCCATTCCAAAAGCGTAGCCAGAATATTTTGTAGGATCTATATTCGCATTTTTAAGAACGTTTGGGTCAACCATACCACACCCCATAATTTCTAACCAACCTGTTCCTTTGGTAATTCTATAATCGGTTTCTGTTTCTAATCCCCAGTAAATATCAACCTCTGCACTTGGTTCAGTAAACGGAAAGTAAGAAGGACGCAATCTAATTTTAGATTTCCCAAACATTTCTTTTGTAAAATACAAAAGCGTTTGTTTTAAATCTGCAAAAGAAACGTCAGTATCTATATATAAACCTTCTACTTGATGAAAAATACAATGTGCTCTTGCAGAAATATCTTCGTTTCTAAAAACCCTACCAGGAGAAATGGTTCTAATTGGGGGCTTGTTTTCTTCCATATAACGTACTTGTACAGAAGAAGTATGTGTTCTTAGCAAAATATCTGGATCTTGCTCAATAAAAAATGTGTCTTGCATGTCTCTTGCAGGATGATATTCTGGCAAATTTAAGGCTGTAAAGTTATGCCAGTCATCTTCAATTTCTGGGCCTTCAGAAACGGTAAACCCAATTCTGTTAAAAACATCAATAATTTGGTTTTTTACTAATGATATTGGGTGTCTTGAACCTAATTCTATAGGCTCTGAAGGACGCGTTAAATCACCATAAAAACTTTTTTGATTTGTGCTGTTTTCTAAAGTTTCGTTTAAAGCCGCAACTTTATCTTCTGCTAATTTTTTTAGGCTGTTTAATGCTTGCCCAAAATCTTTACGCATTGCTGCATCAACATTTTTAAACTCAGCAAATAAATCTTTTAGCAAACCCTTGCTTCCTAAATATTTAATTCTAAACGCTTCAACCTCTTCTTTTGTAGTAGCATTAAATGCGTTTACATCTCCAATAAGTTCCTTTACTTTATCTAACATTTTTAGGTAAAATTAAGGAACAAATTTAGTGTTTTTTATAGAGTTTTATCAATCTAAAACTTAAAAAACAAAAACACCTCTCGAAATCGATTGAAATAAGGTGATGAAGACGTTAAATAAAATATAATTATCAATTTAATAATCTATAATTTAATTATCTTTGCAGATGAAAATTTTACTAAATTCATAAAAAACTATGTCAAAAAGTATAGAGTTAAAAATTAAGGAGTTTATGGAAATGGTTAAAAGTAGAAATAACCATGAGCCAGAATTTTTACAAGCCGTTCAAGAAGTTGCAGAAACTGTAATTCCTTATATAGTAAATCACGATATTTATCATGGAAAAAACATCTTGTTAAGAATGGTAGAGCCAGAAAGATTAATTTCTTTTCGTGTTTCTTGGGTAGATGATGATGGAGAAATTCAAGTAAATAGAGGATATAGAATACAAATGAATTCTGCAATTGGGCCTTACAAAGGGGGTTTGCGTTTTCATCCAACAGTAAATGCAAGTATTTTAAAGTTTTTAGCTTTTGAGCAAGTGTTTAAAAACTCTTTAACCACATTGCCAATGGGTGGTGGTAAAGGAGGTTCTGATTTTGACCCAAAAGGAAAATCAGACAATGAAATTATGCGTTTTTGTCATGCTTTTATGAGCGAATTATTCAGGCATATTGGACCCAATACAGACGTGCCAGCAGGAGATATTGGTGTGGGTGCAAGAGAAATTGGTTTTATGTTTGGAATGTACAAAAAATTGAAAAACGAATTTACAGGTGTTTTAACAGGAAAAGGACAATCTTGGGGAGGGTCTTTAATTAGGCCAGAAGCAACAGGTTATGGTACGGTGTATTTTGCACAAAATATGATGCAACGTAAAGACGATTCTTTCAAGGGTAAAAAAATTGTAATTTCTGGTGCTGGAAACGTGGCACAATATGCTGCTGAAAAAGCCATAGAATTAGGAGCAACTGTTTTAACTTTATCAGATTCTGGTGGTTATATTTTAGATGAAGAAGGCATCGATTTAAAAAAATTGAAGCATGTAATGCATATTAAAAATGAAAAAAGAGGTAGAATTAGCGAATATGTAAATAAGTATTCATCAGCAAAATATTTTGAAGGAGAAAAACCTTGGTCTGTAAAATGTGATATTGCTTTACCATGTGCAACCCAAAACGAATTAAATGGAGAAGAAGCAAAGCAACTAATTAAAAACGGTTGTTTGTGTGTTTCTGAAGGGGCAAATATGCCATCTACACCAGAAGCAATTCACGAATTTCAAAAAGCAAAAATTTTATTTGCACCAGGAAAAGCAAGTAATGCAGGTGGAGTTGCAACTTCTGGTTTAGAAATGAGCCAGAACTCTTTAAGAATTTCTTGGTCTAGAGAAGAAGTAGATTCTAGATTAAAAGATATTATGGAAGATATACACGATTCTTGTGTAGAATATGGAGAAAACGAAGATGGTTCTATAGATTATATTAGAGGTGCAAATATTGCCGGTTTTGTTAAAGTAGCAGACGCAATGTTAGCACAAGGTATTATCTAAAATTTTCTAAGTTATTATAAATTGGAAACGCATCAAGTATTTGGTGCGTTTTTTTGTTTATTTGTGTATCTAGAATAAAATATGTTTTTTTTACAAGTATAATCTTAGGATTTTTTATCGCTAAAGGTGAAAGTACTACAGCAATTTTTTAAATTTAACAGTAGTAAAATTCAGTTTAAGAAATGTAAAAAGACCCGCTTTTTGTTTAATTGGAGGATTTGCGAATGAACTATTTTTTCAAGAAAATATTGGAGCTTATTTAGCCTAGTAAATTTAACGCATCTTCTCAATAAATAGCATTGTATTATGAAAATTTTAAAAAATATACTAATTCAAGGAAAACATCAAAAACCTATCGTTACAGATGTTTTTTATAAACAAACTCATCAACCTAAAAAAGTAGTTGTTTTTTGCCACGGTTACAAAGGTTTTAAAGATTGGGGTGCATGGAATATAATGGCAGAAGCATTCGCTAAAGTTGATTTTTTCTTTGTAAAATTCAACTTTTCTCACAATGGAGGTAGTGCAGAAAACCCCATAGATTTTCCTGATTTAAATGCTTTTGGGAATAACAATTACACAAAAGAATTAGACGATTTAGAAAGCGTTTTAGATTGGGTTTTATCCGAAGAAAAATTTAAAATCGAAATAAAATCTAACGATATTTCCATTATTGGACACAGTAGAGGAGGAGGGATTGTTTTGTTAAAAGCGAATGAGGATGAGAGAGTTAAAAAGGTAATTACATTGGCTGGAGTTTGTGATTTTGGTTCAAGATCTTCTACCATTGGTGATTTAGAAAACTGGAAAAAAACAGGGGTTAAATATGTTGTTAACGGACGAACTAAACAACAAATGCCTCACTTTTACCAGTTTTACATTAATTTTAAAGAAAACGAAGAACGCCTAAATATTCAAAAAGCAGCTAAAAATATTACCATACCCCATTTAGTAATTCATGGGGATGCAGATACGTCTGTTTCTATAAAAGAAGGAGAAAACCTACATCAATGGAACGCGAAAAGTGAGTTTGAAATTATTAAAAATGCAGACCATGTTTTTAATGTTTCTCATCCATGGAAAAAACCAAACATGTCTAAAGAGTTAAAAAGCGTTACAAATCTTTGTATCAATTTTTTAAGATAATTTCAACTTCAAATTTTGTAATTTCGAAAGATGGAATTGCAACCTCCTTTTCGTAAAATAATTCATGTAGATATGGATGCTTATTATGCATCTGTAGCGCAGTTAGACAATCCAGAATTAAGAGGTAAAGCCATTGCTGTTGGTGGCGGTGGAGATAGAGGTGTAGTTTCTGCAGCCAGTTACGAAGCTAGAAAATTTGGCGTAAAATCTGCGATGAGTAATGTGCTGGCAAAACAAAAATGTCCTCATATTATTTTTGTAAAATCAGATTTTGAAAGATACAAAGAACTTTCAGTAAAAATTAGAGAAATTTTTTACGAATATACAGATTTAGTAGAGCCCCTTTCTTTGGATGAAGCTTATTTAGACGTTACAGAAAACAAAAAAGGGAATCCGTCTGCAAATGCTATTGCCAGAGAAATTAGATGCCGTATTTATGATGAAACAGGTTTACATGCTTCTGCAGGTATTTCTATCAATAAATTTATTGCTAAAGTTGCTTCTGATATTAACAAACCAAATGGTCAAAAAACGGTTCATCCAGAGGAAGTTTTACAATTTTTAGAGGATTTACCCGTTAACAAATTTTATGGAGTAGGTAAAGTTACTGCAGCTAAAATGTATAATTTAGGCATTTTTGTGGGTAACGATTTAAAGAAAAAAACATTGGAAGAGTTGGTGCAATTGTTTGGTAAATCAGGGGCGCATTATTACAATATTGTTCGCGGAATTCACAATAGCCCAGTAAAACCAAATAGAATCAGAAAGTCTTTAGGAGCAGAAAGAACTTTTTTTGAAAATATATCATCAGAAATATTTATGTTAGAAAAATTAGAAAATATTGCAGATGAATTAGAAAGAAGAATGAAAAAAGCCAACACCAAAGGAAAAACGGTAACTTTAAAGATAAAATATTCTGATTTTACCCAACAAACCAGAAGTAAAACAGTATCAAATTTTTTGCAATTAAAAACAGAATTTATGCCCATTGTAAAAGAGCTATTGTATCAAGAAAAGTTATTGAATTCTGTAAGACTGTTAGGTATTTCTTTTGGAAATTTAAATACAGAAAAAAAAGAACCTGTTTGGGTACAACTAAAATTTGAGTTTTAAGAAAAACATACTTTTAAAACCAAAAAGACTTTCGTGATAAAATAATTAGTAAGTGAATAAAAACCTTTAGACCAAAATTAGGGTGTCAAATACATGAATAAAGATAAATTGAAATACGATATTGTTATAGTTGGTGGAGGTTTAGCAGGTTTGTGCAATGCAATTCACTTATCTAAATTCGATAAAAAAGTTTTATTGATAGAAAAAAACAATTACCCCAAACACAAAGTTTGTGGCGAATATATTTCAAATGAAGTTTTACCTTATTTAGAATTTTTAAACGTCAATCCATTTAATTTTGGCGCCGTAAAAATTGATGATTTTCAATTATCTACCACAAAAAATAAAGTGATTACTGCAAAATTACCTTTAGGTGGTTTTGGTATTTCACGTTACACTTTAGATTTCGAATTGTATAAAAAAGCCAAAGAAAATGGTGTAGAAATTTTACAAGATCAAGTGATAAATATCAATTTTAAGAAAGATGTATTTACTGTTGAAACAAAAGAAAATAACAGTTTCACTTCAAAAATTTGCATTGGTGCTTTTGGTAAACGTAGTTTGTTAGACATAAAATTTGAGCGTGATTTTATCAAAAAGAAATCGCCATATTTAGGTGTAAAAATTCATGTAAAAGGCAATTTTCCTAAAAACAAAGTGGCTTTACACAATTTTAAAGGAGGCTATTGTGGTGTTTCTAAAGTAGAAAATGATGTGATCAACCTGTGTTATATTACTAATTTTTCATCTTTTAAAAAACATAAAAATATTACTGATTTTCAAGAAAATGTGGTTTTTAAAAATACATTTTTAAAAGAAATTTTTCAAAATGCAAGTCCAATATGGAAGCAGCCTTTATCTATCAGTCAAATTTCTTTTGAACCCAAAAAGCCAGTAGAAAATCATATCATTATGTCTGGTGATGCTGCAGGCATGATCCATCCACTATGTGGAAATGGAATGAGTATGGCAATACAATCTGCACAAATAGCATCTAAACTGATTCTAAATTACTTAAATGATAAACTTGAATCTAGAAAGCAATTCGAAAACCTTTATATTACACAGTGGAACAAGCAATTTAATTGGCGTTTAAAAGCAGGTCATTTTATAGCAATGTTGTTTAGAAAAGACAAAATTGCATCGTTTTTATTATCAATTTTAAAGAGAATGCCATTTTTATTACCTCTAATTATCAAACAAACGCATGGAAAACCAATCAAACTATAAAAATCAATAATGGATTTTTTCATCAACACAAAACAAAGAACAGACAAAGAAGAATTGATGGANGATTTTTCGATTGGTGGCGATTTGTTGCGAGATACTTTAGATAAATTAGAGAAAATTAACAGATGGCTAGGAGGCAATAAAGTAACTGTAAATGGCTTAAAGGCGCTCTTAAAAAATCACCCAAAAGAACAAAAAATTACCATTGTAGATATTGGTTGTGGGCATGGAGATATTTTAAGAGATGTTGCAAAATTTGGGCGTAAAGAAGGTTATAAATTCACATTAATTGGTTTAGATGCCAACTCAGCAGCCATAGATTATGCCAACGAATTATCTATGGAATATCCAGAATTGAGTTTTAAAACTCAGGATATTTTTTCTAAAGATTTTAAATCTGAAACCTTTGATGTAGTAATAGCCACCTTGTTTTTGCATCATTTTAAAGAAGAACAATTGGTTTCTTTTTTAAAAAACACCATCAAACAAACTAAAATTGGCATGGTGGTTAACGATTTACACAGACATACATTAGCCTATTATTTGTTTCTATTACTGTCTATTTTTATCAGCAATAAAATGATTATTGAAGATGGGTTAACCTCTGTTTTAAGAGGATTTAAAAGAGATGATTTAGAGAAAATTTCATCAAAAATAAATGTTACTCCACAAATTTCCTGGAAATGGGCATTTCGTTTTCTGTGGATTATAAAAAAAATAAAATGAAAGTAAAAATAACATCAGTATCCAAACAGCTACCTAAATATTATAAAGAAACCAAAGACATTATTCCGTTTATAAAGTTATGGATGCAAAATCAAGAAACCCGTTTTCAACGAAAAGTAATCAAGCTCTTTGAAGGCGCAGGTGTAGATAAACGGTATTCTATTATGGATCCAGAAGAAGTTTTTACAGCCACTTCTTTTGAAGAAAAAAATGATATTTATACAAGAGAGGTAGTACAATTGGCAGAACAATCTTTAAAAAAATCGTTAGAAAAAGCAAGTTTAAAACCCACAGATATCGATTACATAATTACGGTAAGTTGTACAGGAATTATGATTCCTTCAGTAGATGCATACCTTATAAATTCCTTAGGGATGAAACAAGATATTGTGCGTTTGCCAGTTACAGAAATGGGTTGTGCAGCAGGTGTATCTGGAATTATTTATGCCAAAAACTTCCTAAAAGCAAACCCGAATAAAAGAGCAGCAGTTATTGCTGTAGAAGCGCCCACAGCAACGTTTCAGTTAGAAGATTTTTCGATGACAAATATTGTTTCAGCAGCTATTTTTGGTGATGGAGCTTCAGCAGTAATTTTGTCTTCTTATCAAGAAGATGAAGGCCCAACAATTATAGACGAAGCCATGTATCACTTTTATGATGCTACAAACATGATGGGTTTTAAATTGGTAAATACAGGTTTGCAAATGATTTTAGACAAAGAAGTTCCGCAAAAAATTGCAGACCATTTTCCTGCTATCATTCATCCATTTTTAGAAAAAAATAACTTAACTATTAACGATGTAGATCACTTAATTTTTCATCCAGGAGGAAAAAAAATAGTACAAACCGTAGAAGAATTGTTTGGTGTTTTAGGTAAAAATATAGATGATACAAAAGAAGTTTTACGTTTGTATGGCAATATGTCTAGTGCCACAGTTTTGTATGTTTTAGAACGATTTATGGATAGAAATCCGCAAAAGGGAGAACGTGGAATTATGTTAAGTTTTGGACCAGGATTTTCTGCACAACGTATATTGTTAGAGTGGTAATTTAGACCTCACAGGTTTTTAAAACCTGTGAGGTTTGTGAAATGAAGTTAACAAAAATGAATAACCAAATAATCATAAATAATTTACCCTATCAAAAACCATTTTTGTTTGTTGATGAAATTATAGAAATCGATGAAAATGGAGTTAAAGGAACTTATACATACAAAGAAAATGAGTTTTTTTACGAAGGACATTTTAAAGATAAGCCAATAACACCAGGTGTAATTTTAACAGAAACCATGGCACAAATTGGTGTAGTTTGTTTGGGTATTTTTTTGTTGAAAGATGAAATAGGATCAACTAAAAAACCACAAATAGCCTTAACATCTAATCATGTAGATTTTTATTTACCAGTTTTACCCAATGAAAAAGTAACCGTAATTTCAGAAAAAGTTTATTTTAGATTCAACAAGCTAAAATGCGAAGTAAAAATGATGAATACTAAAAATGAATTGGTTTGTAGAGGTGAAATTTCTGGAATGATAATCGCTTAATAAAATGAAAAACAGAGTCGTTATAACAGGTTTAGGTGTAGTTGCTCCAAATGGAGTAGGTTTACAAGCGTTTACAAATGCCATAAAATCTGGCAAATCAGGCATTACATTTCATCAAAATTTAAAAGACAAAGGTTTTTCTTGTTGTATTGGTGGAATTCCAGAGGTTTCCGAAGAAAAAATACAAGAATATTTAACACCATTACAATTAAGAGGTTTCAATTCAACTTCTATTTTATACGGAGTTATGGCAGGCATAGATGCTTGGAAAGACGCTGGTTTTACTGTAGATGAAAATTCACCTTTAGATTATGATACAGGATTAATTTTTGGTACAGGAACCTCAGGAATTGAGAAATTTAGAGAAGCCATTTACAAAATAGACGAGCAAAAAGTAAGGCGTTTAGGAAGTACGTCTGTATTGCAAACTATGGCAAGTGGTGTAACTGCCTATTTGAGCGGAATTTTAGGTTTTGGCAACCAAGTAACCACAAATTCATCTGCTTGTACTACAGGTACAGAAGCTTTATTAATGGGTTTTGAACGTATTAAAAACGGAAAAGCAAAACGAATGTTGGTTGGGAGTTCAAGCGACAGCAGTTTATACACTTGGGGTGGTTTTGATGCAATGAGAGTTATGACCTACAAGCATAATGAATCGCCAGAAAAAGGCTCAAGACCCATGAGCGCAACTGCTTCAGGATTTGTTCCTGGAAGTGGAGGAGGAGCTTTGGTTTTAGAATCTCTAGAAAGTGCATTGGCAAGAAATGCCACTATTTATGCAGAGGTTTTAGGTGGGAATATCAATGCAGGAGGACAAAGAAATGGAGGTACTTTAACAGCACCGAATGCAGAGGCTGTTCAGAAATGTATTACTAATGCCATTGCAGATGCTAAAATTTCTGCCAAAGAAATAGACGCCATAAATGGGCATTTAACAGCGACCACAAAAGACGCCTTAGAAATAGAAAATTGGACCAAAGCTTTGGATAGAAAAGGAGCAGATTTTCCTTTGATAAATTCGTTAAAATCGCAAGTTGGGCATTGTTTAGCAGCAGCTGGTGCTATAGAATCTGTGGCTTCTGTTATTCAAATAAAAGAGCAATTTGTGTTTCCAAATATCAATTGTGATGATGTACATCCAGAAATTGTAGCGTTGATTGACAAAAATAAAATTCCGACAAAAAAAACAGACACAAACATTACTATTTTAGCAAAAGCAAGTTTTGGTTTTGGTGATGTAAACGCTTGTGTTATCTTTAAGAAATATAATTAATTTGTACTTAAAGACCTCAAAGGTTTTTAAAACCTGTGAGGTCTGAAAAACATTCAGAATAAAATGAAAAAAGAAGAAATCATACAAAAGTTAACTACCATTGTAAAACCCTATATTCAAAATGAAGAAGGGTTTAAAAACATATCTGAAGAAACCGACTTTATTAACGATTTAGAAATAAATTCAGCAAATTTGGTAGACATTATTTTAGATGTTGAAGACGCCTTTAACATAGAAATAGACAATGATTCTATGGAAAAAATGTTGTCTGTAAAAGCTACAGTTGCTATTATTCAAGATAAAATGAATGCTTAGAATAGGAAACGATATTGTTGATTTAAATCTTGCCAAAACACAAAGTAATTGGCAAAGACCAGGTTTTTTAGAAAAGCAATTCACCCAAAAAGAGCAAGCTGACATTTTAAAATCAGAAAACCCATTTGAGCAAGTTTGGTTGTTTTGGTCTATGAAAGAAGCTGCTTATAAATGCCATGTTCAGCAGTTTAAAAAACGTTTTTTTGCACCAAAAAAATTTTTATGTAAAACACTTTCTAACCAAAGTAGAATTGTACAATTTAACAACATTTTTTATTATATAAAATACAGAATATCAAATAATTATATTTATACAACTGCAACAGAAAAAAATGATGTAAAAATGGTTTCAGAGTCATTTTTTATTGATAATAATTTGAATTCCACCAAAATTATCGATAAAAAAATACAAACTTATTTTTCATCAGTAGTACAAATTAAAAAAAATGCTTTAGGTATCCCTTTTATTTATCAAAATGACGAAAAAACACCCAAAACCCTTTCTAAAACGCATCATGGAAATTATGGTGCCTTTGCTTTTACACTAGATAATGAATCTTAAACAAGAACTTTTTACCCAATGTGAAAACTTTGTAAACAAACGTTTACAAACTGTAGAAGAAATTATTACTTCTAACCAAAAAGGACTGCAATCTGAAACTAAAAGTTCTGCTGGCGATAAACATGAAACAGGACGTGCCATGTTGCAATTAGAAATGGAAAAAGCGAGTCAGCAATTAGCAGGCATAACACAAATGAAAGAAATATTAAACAGAATAGATATTTCTAAAACTAGCAAAAATGCACATTTAGGTAGTATTGTTTTTACCAACAAAGTCAACTATTTTTTAGCAATTTCTGCTGGTAAGCTAACAGCCAGTGGTAAAGATTTTTTTGCTATTTCAGTATCTTCTCCCATTGGAAAATTGTTACTAGGCAAACAAGAAAATGATGAGGTTACTTTTAACGAACAACGTATTAAAATTGAACAGGTTTTTTAGTTTTGCTAACGTTGTTGTATAAGGTTAATTGTGTGTTTGCTATTGCAAAATCAGGATTAATATATGATGATACTTATAGAAGTACTTTAGTGAAAAATTAATGAGTTATTACTTGTTTTTTTAACACAGTACTTTGTTGTAGTGCGTTTTTTTATTCAGTACCAATTTCTAAAATATTTTTATTAGAGTGATTTTTTTTCAATTCTTCACGTTTTGTTTTCATTTTACTTTCAATTTCGTCCTTTCCTAATTTTCCTTTTTGGAATTGTATTTCAAAATCTATTAATGCAATTAATTCAGATAAAGATTTTTCGTAAAAATCAATCGTTTGGTAGTTTGCCAATTTTTTTAAATCTATCAATCCTGTATAAATTTCTCCGTGAGAATATTCTGATATGTTTTTTGATACTATTTCGTTTGTTATAACAGTTTCTAATAAATAGGGAAATGGAATAGGGTTATTAGTTTTCAAGAGAGCTAAATTTTCTTTGGTATTAAGAGTATCTTTTTTTATTAATTCCCTAACTCCTTTATTCATCCCTAGACTATATTCCTTTGTCTTTATTAGCATCAATTTTGAAGTATTTAGAAGTTTAATTGTATCATTTTTTTCTTTTTTTCGTATTCCAGAATCTGTTAATGATATTGCAATAAATACACCAACCAAAGTCGCAACCAGAGTTAAAGAAAAAGACCTTAATTCCGCTTTTGGTATTTTCAATTTGGTTAAATTTAATTTCATTTTTTCTTTAAAGATAGGTTTTTGTCAAATGCACTACAACGTTTACTCGAATATAAACTCGTTTTAATGACTTAAATTCGAAGTTAGCGAAAGGTAGCTAAAAATAAATTTAGAATCAAACTAAATGTAAGGCAGTAGACATTAATAAGTTAAAAAGACAGCAAAACTTCTTCTCCTTTTTTGATGTCTGAAAAATAATTAAAAAATACTATTTGCCCATCAAAAGCAGCTTCTATTAACCAATAAGAACCTTTAAAGTAAGCGTTTTTTACGGTTGCTTTTAAGTCGGATTTTTCTACGATTTTAATTTGATGCGGATATAACAAAACCGTTTTTCCGTTCATGGTTATTTCATTCACATCATCAAACAAAGCAGCTACATATATTGAGTTTGGATGGTTGTAAATTTCTTTTGGAGTATTGTGCACCAGAATGTTATTTTTTTTAATAACAAGTAAGTTATCTGCAAAAGAAAGTGCATCATTTTTATCGTGAGTAGCTACAATACAAGCAATTTTTTTTTCTTTTAAATAGGCAAACAACCTGCGTCTTAAACCATTTTTTTTAAAGTTGTCTATTTGTCCAAAAGGTTCGTCTAACAACAATAATTGAGGTTCTTTTGCCAAAGCTCTGGCTATAGCAACGCGTTGTTTTTGGCCACCACTTAAGTTTTTAACTTTGGTGTTTTTAAAGGCAGTCATTTCTATAACTTCTAGCAGTTCTTGCGTGCGTTTTTCGCTTTCTTCTGGATAAAATCTTGAAAGGTGTTTTTTGATGTTTTCTGATACAGAAATGTAGGGCATCAAATCGAAATCTTGTGCTACATATTTAAATTTTGCAAAACCGGGTACCAAATTAAATTCTGGACCTAAAACTTCTTCATCATTCCAAAAAATAGTTCCTTTTTGCAAGTCTAGTAAACCATAGATTGTTTTTAAAAGTGTCGATTTTCCACAACCACTTTCGCCCATAACACATAAGTGTTCTCCTTGGTTTACTGTGAATGTAAAGTTTTGTAAAACAGGTTTGTTTTTGGTGTAACTGAAAGAGATGTTTTCGACTTTTAGCATGTTACAAAAATAGGCCTTTATCATTTAAAAAAGTTCTCGATACAATTTTTTTCATTCTTCAAAAAATCACTCGAACTTACAATTAGTGAATAAATAAGCCTGCGTTAGCGATTGTAGCGACATCCTTTTTGTTTTTCACAAAAAGATACAGCGTAAAGCGCGACCTGAAAGGGAACGCCCAATTGTATAAAAGCTTAAAACAAGAAAAACCGACACTTTCGCATCGGTTTTTGCTATTTTCTAAAGTATATTCAAAAATACCTAAAGACAATGTGTGTTTACCAGATTCTTACTCTGTCTTCTGGTTTTAGGTACATTTTATCGCCTTCTTTAACATTGAAAGCTTCGTAAAAAGCGTCTACGTTTTTAAGAGGCATGTAGGCTCTGTACATTCCTGGAGCGTGAGTGTCAGTCATAATTCTGTTTTTTAGTGCTTCATCACGCATTTTGGTTCTCCAAATGGTACCCCAAGAAAGGAAAAAACGTTGTTCTGGTGTGTAACCATCTATTTTACCTGGTCTACCATTTTTATCTAAAAAGATTTGTAAACCTTCGTAAGCTGCTTGTACACCACCTAAATCTCCAATATTTTCTCCTAGCGTAAATTCTCCATTTAATTTCATGCTGTCTATAGCAACAATTGTACTAAATTGATTGATTAGTTTTTTACCTGCTTTTTTAAATTCTTCTGCGTCTTTGTCTGTCCACCAGTTTTTTAGATTTCCATCACCATCAAAACGTGCTCCAGAATCATCGAAACTATGAGAAATTTCATGACCAATAACTGCTCCAATTCCACCATAATTTACAGCTTCGTCTGCTTTATAGTTGTAAAATGGCGGTTGTAAAATTGCTGCTGGAAAAACAATTTCGTTATTTACAGGATTAAAGTAAGCATTTACAGTTTGTGGAGACATACCCCATTCTGTTCTGTCTACTTCTTTTCCTAATTTTGCCATATT